>Ga0307378_10000125_pt1 | contig 139537 bp, 96 predicted proteins | sample UN1MG_FD_202238 | JGI IMG/M metagenome (GOLD analysis project Ga0307378, IMG submission 202238) | Soil microbial communities from Risofladan, Vaasa, Finland - UN-1 | ecosystem: Environmental > Terrestrial > Soil > Coastal area > Acid sulfate soil | place: Finland: Risofladan, Vaasa | collected... | reverse complement strand
GGGATCACGACCGAACAAAGTGAGGTCGTAATCCCACGGGTAAGTTGTCACCCTCTCCCTTCGCTGCGTTATTCCTTCCCGTCATTCTGGCCCCTTCGCTAAATTTGCCCACTGGGCAAATTATTAACGCTCGGGCCTCTCTCTGCTGAAGCAAAGGTGCTGATCGCCGCCCGGTTTTAAATGACTGAGGACCTCGGAAGGGGCCTCTTTTTTCAACATTTTATCAGAGCGGCTCCTTAGTTTGGAATAGCTTGCTATCTTCGTAAATTATTGTAACAAATAATCTAAAGCTATGGGACTCAGGGGCCGGCTTATCATCATGAACTTCCTCCAGTTCTTTATCTGGGGATCATGGCTGCTCACCATCGGTGCATATTGGTTTCAGAACAAAAACTGGTCAGGGACCGATTTCGGAGCTATCTTTTCAACAATGGGAGTGGCTTCACTCTTCATGCCGGCCATTGCCGGGATCATTGCCGACAGATGGGTCAACGCCGAGAGGCTATATGGCATCTTTCACATTGCAGGTGCCGTCCTGCTTACACTAATTCCGGTCATCAATAATCCTGACACCTTTTTCTGGATTCTGCTGCTAACGATGATGTTCTACATGCCCACCCTGGCCCTGGCTATCACAGTGGCATACAGCTCTATGAAAAACAGCGGCATGGACATCATAAAGGATTATCCGCCGGTGAGGGTCTGGGGGACAATTGGCTTCATAGTAGCGCTGTGGGTGGTAAGCCTGCTGGGCTTTGAAACCTCACCCATGCAGTTCTATGTTGCGGCTGCCTCCTCTCTCCTGCTTGGTCTCTATGCCTTTACCCTCCCAAAGTGTCCGCCACAGGGCAGGGGACACAAGAAGAAGCTGGCAGAAGAGCTGGGTCTCAATGCCTTCAGGCTTTTCAAAAGTACTAAGATGGCCCTCTTCTTCATCTTCGCCATGCTGCTGGGTGGCGCTCTGCAGCTGACCAACGCCTACGGCGACACCTTTCTGCACGATTTCGCTGACATATCGAAGTATAAAGACCTTATCGCTGTCAGGTATCCCGCAATAATAATGTCAGTCTCACAGATCTCTGAAACCCTCTTTATTCTTACCATTCCCTTTTTCCTTAAAAAGTTCGGGATAAAGAAGGTGATGATGATGAGCATGGTGGCATGGATTCTCCGTTTCGGCCTGTTCGGATTCGGGAACCCGGCTGAAGGGCTTTGGATGATCATCCTCTCATGCATTATTTACGGTATGGCCTTTGATTTCTTCAACATCTCCGGTTCCCTCTTCGTTGAAACCCAGTGTACCCCTGATATACGTGCCAGCGGCCAGGGTCTGTTCATGATGATGACTAACGGCTTCGGTGCTTTCCTTGGCAGCAGGATAAGCGGGATCGTGATTGACAAATACTTTACCATGGGAAGCGGGGCATTCGACTGGAAGGGGATCTGGTTTACCTTTGCGGGTTATGCCCTGGTGGTGGCAATCCTCTTCGCCATACTCTTCAGACATAAGCATGTTCAGGAGTAAACGGCTATTTGTCCCCGCTCCGGGAGAGCCCTGTAGATGATCTTTGCATCTGAACGCGGGATCCTGAGCTTAATATACGGCTGATAATCAGGCACTCTGAAGGAAATGACTCTGAGAAATGTTTTGAATGAATAACGAATCCTGTACCGCAGGTCGAATATGAAAAGACGTATCCCGTCAGCCGGCCTTAATTTCTCTTCCTGGTAAACACAGAACCTGGTTCCGTTATCCATCTCCATAATGAAATTGACCGGTTCGTAATCTGCAGTATCAGGAATAATATCAGGTACATATTCGGATGTATCTTTGGGGGCCATTCTGATCATCAGGGGTTCCTTTTCGATGGAAGCAAAGTTCCTGTTTATGGTCAGGGGAACAGAAAGCATTGACAGAATTACATAATCGTTCTCTGCCCTGAACATCCTGCTCATATGTATCCTATTTATCTTTGCTTTATGTACAACCACACCATTTATCTCAAGATTAACCATGCTGTCAGGTATGGTGACGGTAAGATAAATGGAATCGCTCTCAGCCATTGTAACCCTTGACTGAAGGAATGATTTCTCCTTTAATAAGTCAAGATATGATGAATCGGCAAATATCCTCTCGTCCACAGGATTTTTCTCATCCCTGATGAATCCATATTCTTTTTTTAATGCTTCATACTTCTTCGCCGGAGCCAGTAATGTCATTATTGAATAATAAACAAGGAAACAAAGTGCAATTATGATCCTTGCAGTTATTTTGGATTTCCTTTCTGATGCCATATATATCTTTTCTGTTTCCACCGCTATCAATTTTCCGGATCAGAATATATATACTTTTGACCCTATGCTGAGGGTGTTGAAAATAGCCTCAAGATCTTCATCATTAAGGCGGACACATCCATGCGTGACCGGCATTCCCAGGAACCTCTTGTAAATAGTCCCATGGATCAGGTATCCGTCACCGAGAGCCAGCGCATATTCTCCAAGGACCCCGTATTCATATCTGGAATAATGGTCCCGGGGAGGTATGGGCAATCCTTCCTCAACGAAAGACCAGTCAGGTCTGCGCCATGAAGGATTTATTGTCTTCCCATGTATCCAGAATCTGCCTTTTGGAGTCTTGAATATCCAGCTTCTTCCTTCCGCACTCTTCAGCAATTTATAACTGCCTGTGCTGCAATGGCCCTGTCGTACAAGCCTTTTGTTCCTGTACAGATAAAACAGGTTATCGGTTGTATTGATGACAAGATAGGATTGCCCAGAGGTATAACTGTTGTATTTCCTTGAGAGCCGCTGGACATCCCTTTTTATCCGGGCGATTTGTTTTTTATAAGCTGCATCCTTCCTGAGCTCATCCGAATTTGTTATGACAGTTTTTATCACAGTCGGAATTTCCTGCATTGCCGGTACCGCATAAATAAAGAAAGCCAGTATTGTTGCAATGATCACAAAAATCAGAAGTCTCCTGAATATTCTGCGGAGGGCTCCGGTAAGCTTCTCATTATCGATTATTTTACGGTATAAAGAATCACCCGAATAAGTGAGCTCTTCCTTCTCATTCATATCCTGATCAGACGGCAATTGTTCTTTACCAGGCTGTAAATTCTCTTCCGGTATTAAAACATCTCCCATTATATATTTTTATCTGTTCAGGACATATTTCAGGCTGTACATCGAACCTACTATGGTGACAGGCGTACCTTCCCTGACATACTTAAAAATACTATCCATTTCCCTGTCTTTCAGGGCAATGCACCCTTCAGTCCAGTCGGCTCCTCTTCCGCCGTTTCCATGAATCTCTATCTTATCCCCTATTGTTGTCTTTGGAGAGAGGGTGCCATTCTCTATTTCCACTCTGAATTTAACCGTGTCCTCCTCATTCGGATAGTCAAGCATAAGGGCTTTATAATACGTAGTACTGTCATTCTCCATCTTTTTGGTAATCTTATACATGCCCTCGGGAGTTGCCTTATCGCCCCGGCGCCTTTTATCTCCTACCCAGTTTTTCCCGAGTTCCGCTGTGAATTCAGTGATTTTACTACCGTCAAGATAAACAAAAAACTTATGCGAAAACTTATCGACGATTATTGAGTAATCCTGATTTTCCTTTGACATTGCGATAGTGCTGTCAATCCAGATTTTCCACTGTGGATATGATTTAAAATAGCTCCTCAGGTGGGAGTTGGCATATTCAAAGGAAGATTCAAGCAGAGCTTTTGATTCGGATATCTTTTTTTCTGCCAGGAAATATTGGCCGTCATTAAATGCTGTTTCAGATTCCCTGAGCAGCATTTTACCCAGGGAGATCTTATTCCTCACTTCCGGGGTCAGAGGGTAGGTGGGAAATATTTTGTTGATCTCTGCCATAAGATCATTAATATTTTTCAGCTGTTGCTTAAGATTTACCCTGAGGTTTGCTGTATTGTTTAAGGAGCTTTCGGAGGCTTGCAGTGCTTTTCTCAAAGATATTTCAGCCAGGGCAATCACTTTGCTGTAATTCCTTTTGTATATGAACCGTTCGTTCTCGCGTCTCCAGTTCACCATTGCCGAGTCGTAGGAATTTACGGCTTCACTGAAAAGCTCACCTGAATAAATATCAGCCTTGTTTTTGCGGGCCCTTGAAATAGCTTCACGGGCATCCTTCATTTCGGCTGCCGGAGGAGGAGGAACCGGATAAAAAAGCAGGAACACCATCAGGGTTATGAAGACCGCAATTGCAGAAATTATCAGAATATGCCACCATGGTTTTCCCATATAGTATCGATCTTAGTCACCTAAAAAAAACCCCGGGGGAAACCCGGGGATTCTTTTAGTCTGGAAATCGGCAGATAGTTTAGAATTTGATCCTTGCTTTTGTTAAAGCTTCCTTGATCTCAGCATTCAGTCCATCAGCTTTTTCTTTTGCAGCTTTGATTTTGTTGAGTGCATCCATGAAGGCACCATTATCATATGAGCCCTGAGCTTCAGCGACAGCAGCGTCGACGTTTGAAAGGTCGGCTTTGATCTGCTCAATAACAGCGGCTCCTTCTTTCCCTTTCGGGAGCTTCGGAACAAGCTTGCTGTTTTCAGCAAGAACTGCTTTAATGTCGTTCAGTAAAGTCTCGGCTTCTTTCATAACTTCTTCTTTTTTGGCAGCTACATTGGCAGCAACCTGGTTTGCCAGAGCTATAACAGCAGCCAGCTGTTCTTTTTCAGCTGCCATACCTTTGAATAATTTTCCTTCTTTGGCTTCAATGGCAGCCATGGCGGCGTTCATTGAATCCTGTACTGCTGCAAATTCAGCAGGTAAATAAACATTTGCTTCTGCAGCTTTTGCAGCTTCAATAGCAGCATTGGTTGCATCAATTTCAACCTGCGGTTTTTTTCCGCAACTGGAAAGAACAGCGACCATAGCGATAACTGCAAGTCCCATTAAAATTTTGCTTTTCATTTCTTGATTTTTTAATACTTTGTTTATTTAAAACTTCCGATTAGTCTGATATCAATCGTTTTAGTTTAAATTTTTATTGTGTGAAGATACTATAATTTAGCGACATAGTAATGAAATTGTGAATACTTTTTTCAGTTATCAACAACAGCTTCTGAAAAAACCCGCCACAAGCATCCCGGGCTAAAGCCCTTAAGTGCCTAATTATCAATAACCCCAGCCTGAAGGCCGGGGTTAGTATCATCTTCATAAAAACAGTGCACCACTATTTATGGTTATAGCCCTTAAGTGCGTCATTATCGATAACCCCAACCTGAAGGCCGGGGTTAGTATCATCTTCATAAAAACAGTGCACCACTATTTATGGCTAAAGCCCTTAAGTGCCTAATTATCAATAACACCAGCCTGAAGGCCGGGGTTAGTATCATCTTCATAAAAACAAGTTCAGCACTATTCATGGGTATAGCTCATAAGTGCCTCATTATCACTAATCCCAGCCTTCAGGCTGGGGTTTGCAACCATTGAAGCCTATAGGGCTTTAGCCCGGAATGCTTCAATCAGTTACAGAGAAAGCCGCCTTTTTTGTATCACGTGAGTTGGTACCTATAAAAAGCTCAAACTCACCCGGATCGAAACCATAACTCATGTCCTGGTGATAATAGGAAATATCTGAAGGACTAAGTGTAAAAGTAATAGTAACAGTTTCTCCTTTTTTAACAGGTACCTTCTTAAATCCCTTGAGCTCTATGACTGGTCTTGTGACATCGCCTACAAGATCCCGGACATACAACTGCACAATTTCCTCACCATCCTGGTCGCCGGTATTTGTAACTTCAACAGAAGCAACAATCTTCTCATCACCCATGAATGACTCCTTATTAAGCTTAATATCTGAATAACTGAATGTTGTATAACTTAATCCATAGCCAAACGGATAGAGTGGGGTGTTAGGGCTGTCCAGATAATTTGACTTGAATTTCTCATACGGATTTTCAGGATTTATCGGTCTCCCGGTATTCTTTGAATTATAGAATATCGGGATCTGTCCGACATTCAGAGGGAATGTCATCGTGATCTTGCCTGAAGGATTCACATCTCCGAAGAGCACATCAGCAATTCCGTTTCCTGCTTCTGTTCCTCCAAACCAGGTTTCAAGTATTGCCGGAGCCATTTTATCAAGTTCGGGAATTGCCAGCGGCCTTCCGTTAAAAAGTACAACTGCAACAGGTTTTCCTGTCTTTATCACTGCTTCAGCCAGTTCCATCTGCACTCCGGGAAGTCCTATGCTTGTCCGGCTGGCGGCCTCCCCGCTCATCATGAAACTCTCTCCAAGAGCAAGTATCACGTAATCAGCTTTTTTAGCAGCCGAGACTGCCTGATTGATACCGCTCAGATCATTATCATTTACATTGCATCCTTTTATTGTTATTATATTAACAGTACTTCCAACCTTATTCTTAATTCCTTCAAGCAAAGTGACAGCTTTGTTAAACTGTCCAGCTCCAAACCAGAATCCCAGCATATCCATTTTTGAATCTGAAAGAGGTCCGATGACGGCAATGGTTTTTGCTGACTTCGGAACCGGAAGGCTTTTGTTATCATTTTTCAGAAGCACACATGATTTTGCGACAAATTCCCGGGCAAAAGCGTGATGCTCAGGTGTCATGATCTCCTCTCCTTCCCTCTTCTTATCACAGTATCTGTATGGATCATCAAATAATCCGAGTTTGTATTTTGCAATAAGAATTCTTTGAACGGCTTTATCCAGTGTCTTTTCACTCACTTTGCCGGCTTTAACGAGATCTGCAAGTTGTGTGATAAATGCACTTCCCTGCATATCCATATCAACTCCCGCATTAATGGCAAGTTCTGCGGCCTGTGAAAGATCAGTGGCAACGCCATGAGGTATAAGCTCATTTATTGAACTGTAATCTGTTACAATGAACCCATCGAATTTCCAGTCATTACGGAGAAGTTCAGTTAGCAGCCATTTGTTTGAAGTAGAGGGAACTCCTGCTATTTCATTGAATGAAGTCATGACACTACCGACGCCTGCATCAACAGATGCTTTATATACGGGGAGATACCACTCATAAAGAGATCTTTCCGACATATCCACAACATGATAATCCCTTCCTCCCTGGGGCGCTCCGTATGCTGCATAGTGTTTCACACATGCCAGAACACTATTATTATCAGCCAGGGAGGTTCCCTGGAAGCCTTTAACTCTGGCAGCAGCTACCAGAGATCCAAGCCATGTATCTTCGCCTGCGCCTTCCATCACTCTTCCCCATCTCGGATCACGGGCAAGATCCACCATTGGTGCGAATACCCAGTTGAGACCCTCGGCAGTAGCTTCAACTGCAGCAATCCGCTCTGATTTTTCAATCATTACAGTATCCCAGGTTGCAGCCTGTCCCAGGTTTATCGGGAAGATGGTTCTGTGACCATGGATAACATCAAATCCAAATATCAGAGGTATATGGAGCCTGGTCTCTTCCACGGCAATTTTCTGAAGATTCCTGACGAAGTCTACCGTATAGGCATTAAAAACAGCTCCGACTTTACCCTGCTTAATAAGATCAATGTAGTCGTCCCGCATTGTTGGTCCGGTTGATGACATATCACTGGTAAAAAGCGACACCTGTCCTATTTTTTCATCAAGAGTAATCAGTTTGATTATTGAATCTGCCTTCTTTTCATAAACTGATGCAACATTCCCCGGATTTGTCTTGCATCCATATGCAAATACTACAGCAATAAGAAAAAGAATAATAGGTAATCGTTTGTTTTTCATATGTTTATTGTTTAATTATTGAACTTCTCTCACCAATACCGTTTTCATTGATCGCCTCAATGGCAAAATAATATGGTTTTTGATTATCCATTGTTTTCAACCAGTATTCATTGGCATTATAAACCATTATGCAGTTATAAAGCCTGTCAGGTTCTATGCCCATATATATATTATATGCATAAGCATTGTCACTCCTGTCCCATTTCAGCCAGGCGCTGCGTTTGTCTTTTTCGGTTCTCAGAACTGTAAATCCTGTAACAGATGAAGGCACCTGTCCTGTTCCTTTGCCGAATACCCGGAATCCGCTGATGCTGAATTTTCCGGTCGGCATATGCAGGTTTTCCAGTTTAAGGTATCGTGTCCGAACGGGTTTGGATAATTCAATGTAATCATGAGGCACATCTGTCATATTTTTGCTCTTGTCCACCAGGACATTCCACTTTTTGCCGTCTTTTGATTCAAGTATCCTGTATTGATGATAAACACCGGTTGATTTTCCCAGGAACTCTGCATCCTGGTCTGCATAGTTGATCTGAATTGCTGTTACAGTTGATAAAGTACCGAGGTCAGATTGTATCCATTCACCAGGATTACCGGTCGCTGCACTCCAGTAAGTCCTGATATCTTCATCAACAGCAAAATTGGCAGAATAACTTCCAAAAGTGGATGAAACCAGAACAGGTTTATTGTAATTGAGCAGCATCCATCCGGTAAACCGGCTCTTAAGATGGTCCTCGGGCCCGGCAGGAAGGTATGTCGGATAATCGCCGAATGCCTGGTTGCAGTACATTATTCCGTCTTTATCAAAGCCTGCAGGCCATATTCCAATTCTGCGCTCGAAATTATTCTTAACCGAAATTGCAATTGTTGAAACATGCCAGTAGTTATTCCAGTTATCCTGAAATGTGGCGCCATGTCCTGCGCCCCTGGCAAATCCGCCCGGTTTGTAGCTGAAAGGCATTGATTGTGGAGTGAAGTAACCCAAAGGATCATCACTGACGACAACTCCGTCGGCATAGCCGCTGAATTCTGTCCCCGGTGCGCCGTATTGCAGGTAGTACTTCCCGTTGTGCTTTGTCATCCACGCACCTTCAATAAAAGGATCTAGGAATGTATCGTCGTAATACTCCCCGAAACGCTGCCACCCGTAGCGCCATGGTTCAAGTAGATACATTTCTTTTCTTGTCCCAACAGGATGTAATGTCTTCCTGTTCAGTTCAATACCATACAAAGGATATCTGTTGCTGCTGCCATTATACATATAAAGCTTTCCGTCATTATCAGTGAAAAAAGCGGGATCCCACCCACCGATATCAAATGAATCTACCAGCGGTTTCCAGATGTTGTTTTTAGGATCCGTGCTCATCCAGATTGAGAATGTTCTGGTATAGGTTGACCCGAAAACCAGCATTGTATCACCTATTATACCGACAGCCGGAGCACAGAGCTCATCATAGCTTTTATTCCAGGGACGAAGGAATCTTTTGGATATGTAATTCCATTTGAGCATATCACTGCTCCACCAGTATCCCCACTGGTTTGTTGAAAAAAGGTAATAATCGCCTTTATAATTTACTATAACAGGATCGGCTGTTGCCCTGTGTTTTCCCGCTTTAGTGTAATCAGGAATAGGTGTATAACCATAATCAATATTGACAGGATTGCAGTAAGTTATCTGCTTTTGTGAAAAAAGCGGATTTAAGAAACCAAGAAACAGAATAACTGATACAACAGGGTATTTTAAATTTCTCATAATCATAAGAATGAAATACAAGTATTTCCCGGATTTATTAAGGTAAATATAATTATTGTTTGGCTATTGGCAGAAGGAGAAAGGATCATTTCTCCAGACTGTAGTTCCTGAATGGATCAAAGCCGGTAAGGAGCGGGAAAAAGGATACTGATATCCCTATCTGAGGTAGTACCTTAATCCGATACTTACTCCCAGAGCCTGCACACCGGCACCTGATGTGCTGCCCATTATAGTGGTCATTTCATTTGGCTCTGAGGTAATCAGATTATCCGTTCCTGAAGTATAGGTTGAAATATTTCCCAGTGATTTGTTAAAGCAGACTCCCAGTGTCAGTCCGATCGATCCTGTCAGGTTATAAGTGGCTCCCGCAGATGCCACAAGCGTCTGGCTGAACGACCTGACCTGAAGATCTCCTGATGAATTTGTATTGACATTGCTCGGGAAATAAGTCGGGATATCCTGAAGAAGAACAGGATATGCCGAATAATAACCGCTGTATGAAAAGGTGCCTCCTCCTTCATATTTTTTAACTATCGGAATATCGAAGCTTAATCCTGCCTTTGCATAAAATCCCAGCTTATCACCTGCAGGGATCCTCAAAACAATGCATACAGGGATGTTCAGGAAAGAGAGCTTCTGCTCCTCTGCTATCGATTTCCCTTTGATCCTCATTTCGTATGCCTCAAGATCTGAATCTGTAGCCTGGAACTTAATGGAACACGAATCCATTGACAATTCACTTGAATAGGATCCCATGCCGGCGCCAACGCTTATCCCAACAATCTTTGAAAAGAAATATCCTCCTTCAAGGGCAAGGTTCAGCGACATGCCGCTCTTCTGAGCCAGCGAACTTGATATTGTGATATCATCGTTCTTTATACTTGTAGTCTGTGGAGTGATTATTAGTCCGGCGTAAATTTTACCCTCTTTCACATATTTGCTCCTTGAATCTGTACCCTGTGAGAACCCTTCACTGCTGATCAGAACTGAAAGAAATATTGCCAGTGCAATGATCCGGATATATGTTTGTTTCGTTTTCATACCGATCGTTTTTTAATGTTTCAGTTAATGACCATTACACGGGAGTAGGCAACCTCCTCCTCATTAATCACAATCTCAACCGTATACAATCCGTCCGGCAGATTGCCGACAGGGATCTTGCACTCAAGCTCTTCATCAGGCTTCTCTGTCTGGTATTCAAATACTTTTACACCTGATGCATTATAGAGTGTAATCATTGTTCTTCCCACAAATTCACTGCTGAATTTAAGTGTGAAGTTGTCTTCTGCAGGATTGGGAAATACAGAAACCGATTTGCTTCCTGTGGTGTTTATTATGTTGGAAGAATTCTTGCATCCGTTCTTATCCGTGGTCAGAACGCTGTAACTGTCCTTCACATTATTGGTTGCATAATACTGTTCTGTCGCGCCTGATATAGCTGTTGTTCCCCTGTACCACTGCCAGCTGGAAATTGAATCGCCGATATTATAACAGATCAGCACGGCACCCTGGAACTTGGATTTGATCCTTGGGACAACTCCTTTCTTGACAACCACCGTTACAGCTGAACTGTACTGGCTTTCCACCCCGGGTGAGATCACTGCTGTGATCCGGAAATAATAAGTCTGTCCGTGTGTTAGTCCGGATAAGGTTTTTGTTACAGCCGAGATGGTTCCTGTTGCTGTTGAGTCGATCTTTGTTGTCGGGTTAGCTGATGTTCCTCCATAGATCCTGTATCTCAGGAAGTCTGTTTCAGTATTAGCGGACCATGTAAGAGTTACCTGGTCGTTGCATGAAGAGCCTGTTAATCCGGAAGGAGCTGCAGGAGGATCGGGCAGTGTTGTAATAGCTATGTAGTTTGAATTGTTGCTCGATCCGCTTGAATTATAAGCCCTGACCCTGTAATAATATGTGGATCCGGCAGTCAGCCCGGTGACAGGAGTACTGGTTACATTTCCTACATCAATGTCATAATATCCCGATAAGAAAGATGTGAATGAATTATTGCTGGCAATATCAATTCTATAACCCGTTGCAGTTGATGAAGTGTTCCATCTGGCTGTAAAGCCTGTTTGTGTAATACCGGTGGCACTTAATGCTGTGGGTGCAGATGGGGCCGGAGGCGGATTCAATAAAGTTGTTACTGTGATTGTATTGGAATTAGCACTTGTGCCCCCTGTATTATATGCACGAACCCTGTAATAATAATATGTGTTAACAGCCAGACCGGAAATATTGAAGTTCAAAACATTTAAGACGTCGATATTTTCACAACCTGTAACAAATACTGTAAAAGAGTTATCCATTGCAACATCAAGAAAATAGCCTGTTGCTCCAGTTGATGCGTTCCAGTTTGCTGTGAAGCTGGTCTGGGTAATACTATTTGCCGATGTACAGGTTGGTGGTGATGGAGGATAAGGAATGGTGGTAAGGGTTATTGTCCCTGAATTAGCACTGGTACCGCCTGAATTATACGCACATACCCTGTAATAATATGTTGTATTTGCTGTTAACCCGGTTATATTAAAGTTGTTGGTATTTGTTATATCCTTATTATTATACCCAGTGACAAATACTGAAAATGCGTTATTAGTGGCAACATCCAGTTTATAACCGGTTGCTCTATCGGTACTGTTCCAGTTAGCCGTAAAGCTTGTCTGTGTGATATCTGTGGCATCGTTTACCACAGGTGCAGGAGGCGGTTCCGGCGGAACTGACAATGTAGTAACTGAAATTGTATTGGAGCTGGCACTTGTCCCGCCAGCATTATATGCCCTTATCCTGTAGTAATAGGTAGTGTTTGCTGTTAATCCGGTTATACTAAAAGTCAGAACATTAAGCACATCTTTGTTATTATAACCGGTAATAAATGCAGTAAAAGTGTTATCGGCAGCTATATCGAGGTAATAGCCCGTTGCAGCAGCTGAACTAGTCCAGCCAGCGGTGAAATCTGTCTGTCCGACGTAAGGGGCTTCATTTGCCACAGGGGCAGGAGGTGCAGTCATCAGGAGAGTTGTGACCAGAATAGTATCAGAGTATATACCTGCTCCTCCATCATTATATGCCCGTACCCGGTAAAAATAAGCCGTACTGGGGGATAATCCTGTTATATTGTAACTCAGTACATCAGAAACATCCAGATTTTCATAATCCGTTACAAATGAAGTAAAAATGTTATCCGTGGCAACATCGAGATAGTAGCCTGTGGCTGTTCCGGAGCTGCTCCAGTTCGCTGTAAAGCTTGTTTGTGAAATGTCAGTAGCTTCATTTGCAATAGGTGCCGGAGGAGGTTCAACCAGTGTTTTTGCTGATATGATTATTGAATTTGAACTTTCTCCTCCTCCATTGTATGCTCTGACCCGGTAATAATAGGTTGTGTTTGAAGTAAGTCCTGTTACTTCAAAACTTGTTACATTACCGATATCTTTTGCGACATAGCCGTCAACAAAAGCAGCAAAACCACCATCGGAGGCCACATCAAGGTAATATCCTGTGGCTGTGGCTGATGCATTCCAATTAACAATAAAACTTTTAGAGGTTATTCCTGTGGCTGCTTTTGCCGCCGGCGCATTCGGAGGAAGCACCTGCAATGTTGTCAGGCTTATCGTATTGCTGTAATCACTTATTCCTCCATCATTGTATGCCCTGACCCGGAAATAATAGTCTGTAAATGGTGAGAGGCCTGTCACAGAAGATATTGTTACATCAGCTACATCTTTACTTATAAAACCATCCACAAAACTTGTGAATCCGATATCTGTACCAACATCCAGGTAATACCCTGCGGCCAAATCAGCTGCATACCAGTTGGCATTGAAGGTTGTCTGAGTTATATTTGTAGCGTCAATGGCTGCAGGTGGCGCCGGTGCAGGTACCTGTAATGTTGCCAGGGAAATAACATTACTGTTATCACTGGTACCGCAGAGATTATATGCCCTGACCCTGTAATAATAGAGTGTATTAGGCAAGAGATCCGTTATCAGGTATACTGATTCGTTACCCACATCCCTGTTATTAAATCCTGTGACAAACATTGTAAATCCGGCATCGATGGCTACATCCAGATAGTATCCTGTCGCACCCTCCGGCATGGTCCAGTTTGCGTCAAAGCTGTTATATGTTACTCCTGAGGGTGATAATGCATTAGGAGGAGCAGGTGGCGGTGTATAATAATAAGCCCCAATATCTGCACGTGAGCCGTCAGGATCAAGAGCACTCAGGGGATCTCCTGCATTAATTGCCGGGGAACCGATCTTCAGATGGTAATTATTATTGGTCCTGTCTACAAACAAGGGATTTCCTTCTATATTATTTTTACACTCTGCCACATCTGCATTCAATGCCGCAACTGAGGTATAGACTGTTGCCTTTTCATCGTAGTAAAGACCTGAACCATTCTGATAAAAGAGATTGTACCACACCTTTTCCGGGTCATACCCGGCTGAATATTCATAAACACCATATTCTGAGTTATAGGAAATGATATTGTTAAATATCGAATCAGGCGTTGCTGAGTAAAGGAAGATGCCATAATGTGCATGGTCAGAAATAGTGTTGTTTACTATTGACGGCGATGAAACGGAGTAAAAAACACAGATGCCGTTTCCATTGCTTCCGGCAATCAGATTATATTTTACACTTGGCGAACAGTTTCTTATATATACTACCCCCCCCTCTTCCCAGGTGTCGGATGGATTATTATTTGTTATGACATTGTTATTTATGACAGTACCTGAAGCATCTATTACAACAATTGTACCTGCCCCGATAATACCACCTCCTGCATCAATATCGTTGATGTTTTCAGAAATTGTATTGAATGATATTACCGGAGCGGAGGTGGACCCTGTAATAAAGATGCAGGCGCCTTTATCTATTCTGGTACCATGGTTTTCTGTTATCAGATTATTTTCAATCAGTGGAGATGAATTGAGTATATGTACAGCGCCTCCTGAATATTCCCCTTCAGCTATATTCGCAGTTATCAGGTTATTGGTGATACGCAATAGTGAACCTGCGCTGATATAAATTCCGCCAGGTCCGGCACTCTTACCACCCGTAATTGTAAATCCCTCTATCTTTACCCCTGGATCAAGGATACCAGAGCAAGTAATAACATAATTACTGTTATCAGCATTGATTATAGTCACATCTTTGCCGTTACCAACTAAAGAGACACCATCCACCATGAATAAGGGAAAGATTTCACCAAGAGTTGTGTTATAAGTCCCGGCCGAAACAAAAATTGTGTGCTGACCTGTTCCGGTCATCTGTTCCAAAGCAAATGTGATTGTCTTCCATGGTTTAGATGAAGTACCATCCCCGGTTGAGTTGTCACCAGAGGAAGCATTGACATAATAATCCGTGGCACTGACTGTTTTGAACAATAAAAGGAAAAAAACTATTACCGGGATACTCTTTTTCATCTTGTAATGACTTGCAAATATTGTGTTTTAATGATCACCTCAGGAAATACCTTAGACCAAGGCTTATTCCAAGTGCCTGTATCCCGGTGCCTGATGTACTGCCCATTATTGTTCTCATTTCATTGGGCTCTGAGGTAAGCAGATTATCTGTTCCTGTCGTATAAGTTGAAATATTCCCCAGTGATTTGTTAAAGCAGACTCCCAGTGTCAGTCCGACTGATCCTGTCAGGTTATAGGTGGCACCCGCAGATGCCACCAGCGTCTGGCTGAACGACTTGACCTGAAGATCTCCTGATGAATTTGTATTGACATTGCTCGGGAAATAAGTCGGGATATCCTGAAGAAGTACAGGATATGCCGAATAATACCCGCTGTACGAAAAGGTGCCTCCTCCTTCATATTTCTTAACTATCGGAATATCGAAACTTAATCCTGCCTTTGCATAAAATCCCAGCTTATCACCTGCAGGGATCCTCAAAACAATGCATACAGGGATGTTCAGGAAAGAGAGCTTCTGCTCCTCTGCTATCGATTTCCCTTTGATCCTCATTTCGTATGCCTCAAGATCTGAATCTGTAGCCTGGAACTTAATGGAACACGAATCCATTGACAATTCACTTGAATAGGATCCCATGCCGGCGCCAACGCTTATCCCAACAATCTTTGAAAAGAAATATCCTCCTTCAAGGGCAAGGTTCAGCGACATGCCGCTCTTCTGAGCCAGCGAACTTGATATTGTGATATCATCGTTCTTTATACTTGTAGTCTGTGGAGTGATTATTAGTCCGGCGTAAATTTTACCCTCTTTCACATATTTGCTCCTTGAATCTGTACCCTGTGAGAACCCTTCACTGCTGATCAGAACTGAAAGAAATATTGCCAGTGCAATGATCCGGATATATGTTTGTTTCGTTTTCATACCGATCGTTTTTTAATGTTTCAGTTAATGACCATTACACGGGAGTAGGCAACCTCCTCCTCATTAATCACAATCTCAACCGTATACAATCCGTCCGGCAGATTGCCGACAGGGATCTTGCACTCAAGCTCTTCATCAGGCTTCTCTGTCTGGTATTCAAATACTTTTACACCTGATGCATTATAGAGTGTAATCATTGTTCTTCCCACAAATTCACTGCTGAATTTAAGTGTGAAGTTGTCTTCTGCAGGATTGGGAAATACAGAAACCGATTTGCTTCCTGTGGTGTTTATTATGTTGGAAGAATTCTTGCATCCGTTCTTATCCGTGGTCAGAACGCTGTAACTGTCCTTCACATTATTGGTTGCATAATACTGTTCTGTCGCGCCTGATATAGCTGTTGTTCCCCTGTACCACTGCCAGCTGGAAATTGAATCGCCGATATTATAACAGATCAGCACGGCACCCTGGAACTTGGATTTGATCCTTGGGACAACTCCTTTCTTGACAACCACCGTTACAGCTGAACTGTACTGGCTTTCCACCCCGGGTGAGATCACTGCTGTGATCCGGAAATAATAAGTCTGTCCGTGTGTTAGTCCGGATAAGGTTTTTGTTACAGCCGAGATGGTTCCTGTTGCTGTTGAGTCGATCTTTGTTGTCGGGTTAGCTGATGTTCCTCCATAGATCCTGTATCTCAGGAAGTCTGTTTCGGTATTGGCTGTCCATGTAAGAGTTACCTGGTCGTTGCATGAAGAGCCTGTGAGTCCTGAAGGAGCAATGGGAGGATCGGGTAGTGTCGTAACAGTAATTGAGTTTGAGTTGCCGCTTGTTCCACTTACGTTATATGCCCTGACCCTGTAATAATATTGTGTTTTAGCTGTCAATCCCGATATGTTATAGTTCGTGACATTGCCAACACTCAGGTCATTATAACCGGTAACAAATGTTGTGAATGAGGCATCAGTGGCAACATCGATCTCATAACCTGTTGCGTTTGTGGAGCTTGCCCAGTTAGCCCTGAATCCTGTCTGGGTAAGACTGGCCGCAGCCGATGCAACAGGCGCCGGTGGTATGTCAGGTAATGTTGTGGCAGAAGCTGTGGTGGAGTTGCTGCTTATCCCTCCTGTATTACCTGCCCTCACTCTGAAATAGTAAATTATGCCCGGACTCAATCCTGTTACCGTATTGCTGGTATCAGAACCATTATTATAATCATCATATCCTGTTAAGAATGTCGAAAAGTCATTCACGGTTGAAATGTCCAGATAATAAGTTGCAGCTGTCAGTGAAGATTGCCATTTAAGAATGAAACCTGTTGAAGTAATGCTTTCAGCCGCAATACTTTCAGGAGCAGCCGGAGGCAGAGGTAATGTAGTGACGGTAATTGTGTCAGAGTTTGCACTGCTTCCTACAGTGCCATTAGCTCTCACCCTGTAATAATATGTCGTATTGGGTGTAAGACTTGTAACATCATAACTGGTTACATCACCGACATTCATGGCATTATATCCGGCAACAAATGTGCTGAAGAGATTATCTGTTGCAACATCAAGGCTGTAACCGGTTGCAACAGATACTGATGTCCAGTTTGCCGTAAAGCCTGTCTGGGTAATTGAGGTTGCAGGATTTGCTGTCGGTACCGGTACTTCCACCGGAGTTGTTACAGTTATCGCATTTGAATATATAAGGCTTGTTCCTCCGGCATGGTATGCACGTACCCTGTAATAGTAGGTAGTATTTGCAGTCAATCCGGTCACAGATGCATTTAAGACATTCCCCACGTCTTTATCATTATAGTCTGTTAGGAATGTGGCAAATGCGGCATCGGTTGACACATCCACCTTATATCCTGTTGCAAGAGCGGAAGAGTTCCAGTTTGCAGTAAAGCTTGTCTGCAGGGCATTTGAAGCTGCTGTTGCAACCGGTGCTGCCAGAAGGGTGAATGAGCTTTCAGCGGCCCATGTACCTCCGGCGTAAGCCTGATCAATTGCCTGTACGCTCCAGTAATAAGTTCCGGGAGAGAGGTTACTAAGTGCATATCCGGTGTTTTTGAATCCGGCATTACCGCTTGCATTTATCCTCCTGTAACCACTGGTGGTATTTGCCATCGGACTAACTATATTCCCAGCTCCTGCTGTTGTTCCTACTCTGATATTATAGGAAAGCGTATTCTGAGGTGTCTCGGCATCTGTTGTTTTGGTCCAGGAAAGGCTTGCTTTACTGAGGCTGAGCGCAGCAGCCTGCAGGTTTGTCGGAGAAAGAGGTAAAGTATTGGGGATATTGCTGGTGTTCTTATAAATTATAGAAACATAGTTCGACCCATTATTCCCTGCTAATAAAATATCAAGATCCCCGTCATTATCATAATCGCCCCAGGCAGCTGAGCTGTTGACTGTACCTGTCAGATTAGCTTTCATATTTGTAAAAATACCTGCCGTATTACGGTAAACTTCTGAGATATATCCTGATGGCCCTGCCCCGGTTAATAAAATATCGAGATCTCCATCATTGTCGAAATCTCCCCAGGCAACCGATCCTGATGCAATTCCTGGCAGACCGGCATTAATATCAGAGAAGACATTATTATTGTTATTGTAAATTTTCGTGATCTTTTCACTTGTATTAGTTAACCCCGATAATAAAATATCAAGGTCTCCGTCATTATCATAATCGCCCCAGGCGCCTGAACCGTTACTGACTTCCATCATTCCCGCATTTATATCAATAAATGATCCGCCATCGTTCCTGTAGATTCTCGAAATTCGTTCTCCAGAAGTTTGATAGCCTGTCAATAGAATATCCAGGTCTCCGTCATTATCATAATCGCCCCACGCTGCGGAACACTGGTTCACACCCGGAAGTCCTGCTCCAATATCGGTAAATGATCCATTATCGTTCCTGTAAATTTTTGAAACAAGACTGGTTGAAGAGACAGTACCTGCAATGAGGATATCAAGATCACCGTCATTATCGTAATCACCCCATACGGCGGAAGAATAATAAACTCCTGTTAATCCTGCAACTATATCTGTAAAGGCTCCTGCATCATTCCTGTAAATTCTTGAAAAATAATTGTTGCTTTCATAATATCCTGTAAGCAAAAGATCCAGGTCGCCATCATTATCATAATCACCCCACGCAGAAGAACCCAGATTCAGACCGGGCAATCCCGCACTTATATCAGTGAAATTTCCATTATTATTATTGTATATAACTGATATATATCCCGATAAATCATAACCCGAAATTATCAGATCCTGATCATCATCATTATCATAATCTCCCCAGGCTACTGCACCTCTGGATATTCCAATCATGTTAATATCTGTTTGCTCAAGGAAGACAGGAAGAGATATTTTAACCTCATTGCTTATATATGAAACAGAACTTTTGACGGATACACAAACAACATAATATGTACCCCATGATGCAAAATTAGGAGTATATGATATGTCGGTTGCTCCTGTTATTAACTGGTCATAAGGGCCACCGCTTACAGTGGAGTATTTCCACTGGCGTGAATCTGCAGGGCTTGATTCTGTCACGGTAAGCAAATTCCCGTTTTGACTGATCGCCAGGTTCTGATCAGAGACAGGTGCGATTGAATTGGAATAATCAACAGTAAAGCTTTGCTCGGAAGCAAAAGCTGATCCGGCATAGCTATTGTCGATTGATTGCACGCTCCAGTAATAATCACCGGCCGGCAGGTTTTTAACCGGATATGATATAGTCTGAATTCCTTTCTGAGCAATCTTCCTGTAGCCTCCCGGCAGAATTGACATTGGGGATTTTTTATCCGCCGATCCCGGAGATGTTCCTATATACAAATTATATGAAAGACCATTCTGAGGTGTGCTTGCATCTATCGATTTATCCCAGCTCAGAGTTACCTTGTTGGCACCCAAAACTGACTGAAGACCGGATGGTGCAGAAGGAGCAGAATTTGAAACCTGAATATTGTTTTTACAGATAATTGAATAGTAATAAGAAGAATTACTATTACCGGTTAATATAATATCAAGGTCCCCGTCATTATCATAATCTCCCCAGGCTGCGCCTGAGTATTGAACTCCTGTAAGCACCTCATTGATATTTGTGAAAATACCATTATCGTTCCGGTATATTCGTGTGATACCATCGGATGAGTTATTACCGCATAACATAATATCAAGATCACCATCATTATCATAATCTCCCCAGGCGGCCGATCCTCTGTATACTCCTATTAATGAGGCATTAATATCAGTAAAAATCCCGTTGTCGTTGCGATATACTTTTGAGAGTGGCGAATATATCCCCATACCTGTAATCAGCAGATCCGGATCACCATCATTATCATAATCGCCCCATTCAACAGAGCTGTAAGAAACGCCTGCAAGACCGGCTGCAATATCGGTGAAAATTCCATTATCGTTCCGGTAAATCCTGGCTGTCGGATCGGAGCCTGCCATACCTGTTATCAGGACATCAAGATCGCCATCTTTATCATAATCGCTCCAGGCAGATGAGCCGGCAAAGACTTCCCCCATACCGCTTTTAATGTCAGTAAAAACACCATTATCATTACGATAGATGCCGGCCAGTCCGCTTCCGGATATCAATATATCAAGGTCTCCGTCATTGTCGTAATCACCCCATGAAGCAGATCCATATTGAGCCCCGGGCAGCGATGCATTGATGTCATTAAAGACTCCGGCATCATTTCGGTATATTTTAGTTATATCATTGTTGTAGTAACCGCTTATTAAGACATCGAGATCGCCATCATTATCATAATCGCCCCATGATGCAGAGCTGTAAATAAGACCCTGCAGAGATGCCGCAATGTCTGTAAAAACTCCAACATTGTTATTGTATATTTTAGCTATCCCTCCGGAAGAACCGTATCCGACCATTAAAATATCCAGGTCGCTGTCATTGTCATAGTCTCCCCATGAAACAGAAGAGTACCTCATATTTTCAAGTACTATGCCTGTCTGTTCTGAAAAAAGAGGAACCACTACTTTCACTTCGTTGCTTGTATAAGTCACTGCACCGAAGACCGATTCACAGACAACATAAAAAGTGCCGGATGAAGAAAAGTTGGGTGTATATGTTCCGGCGACTTCTCCCGCAATTGTTTGATTATAAGGCCCTCCCTGTGTTGTTGAGTATTTCCATTGCCTTGAGGTCGGAGCAGGAGTCTCGGTAACGGTCAGTTTTGTTCCATCCTGGCTCAATCCTATTGTTTGTGAAGCTACCGGACTGATTGAACTGGAGAAAGGAATTGTAAAAGAACCTTCCGTTCCAAATAGTGATCCTGCAAATGCGTTGTCAATAGCCTGTACGCTCCAGAAATAAACTCCCATCGGCAGATTTTTGATGATGTAGCTGTTTTTCTGAAGTTTGCCTGCCCGGACAACTCTTCTATAACCATTTGACAATGATGCCATCGGAGAACATTTATTGATTGTTCCAGCAGCCGTACCAATATATATATTGTATGAAAGACCGTTCTGAGGAGTTTTTGTATCAGTTGACTTATTCCAGGAGAGTGTGACTTTATTTGAACCGGGAGTTGCTGCAAGACCAGTAGGAGCAGTCGGAACAGAGTTGGGAGAAGTAATGTTGTTCCTGTATAATGCTGTATAATATCCCGAGGTCCTCTGACCGGTAATGACCAGATCCAGATCACCGTCATTGTCATAATCACCCCAGGCTGAAGAACCATACTGAACACCCGGGAAGCCGGCATTAATATCAGTAAATGTTCCCGAATCATTACGATAAATTTTTGAAATCAATCCTGAAGCAGTATATCCGGATATAAAGATATCAAGGTCACCATCATTATCGTAATCACCCCATAATGCGGACGAATATCTGACTCCTGTAAGTCCGGCATTAATATCAGGGAAAACTCCGTTATCATTCCTGTAAATATTGGCGATAAGAGTGTATGTATTATTTACAATTCCATATCCTGTCAACAGTATATCAAGGTCCCCGTCATTGTCATAATCACCCCAGGTAGCTGAACTGTAAGTTACACCAGGAAGTCCGGCAACGATGTCGGTAAAGAAACCGCTGTCATTCCTGTAAATAATTGAAACGTTTCCGGCACGGCTGGCCCCGGTTATCAGAATATCGAGATCACCGTCACTGTCATAATCACCCCAGACACATGAACCATAAACAATTCCGGTTAATCCCGCATCTATATCAGTGAATGTACCGCTATCGTTCCTGTAAACTCTTGAGTTATAATTTCCGGCAAGTAGGATATCGAGATCCCCGTCGTTATCGTAGTCACCCCATGCGACTGAGCCGTAAGTTACACCCGGAAGTCCGGCTCCGATATCCGTGAAATTTCCAGCACCGTCATTATTGTAGATTCTTGAAGATGAACCTGCGATGATCACGTCAATATCTCCATCATTATCATAGTCGCCCCATGCTGAAGAAGTAACACTGGCAGGAACAAAGGGAGTAAACCAATTTGTAAAAAGTCCGGCATCATTTAAGTAAAGAAAAGAGATTCCGCTGCCGGTGAGCAGAAGATCCTGATCTCCGTCGTAGTCATAATCACCCCATGCAGTTGAACCCCTCGAAACAACATTGAAATCGGTGGTGACTTCTGAAAATACAGGAACACTTATTTTCACCTCGTTGCTTGTATATATGACCGCATCTTTTGTTGATACACATACTACATAATAAGTACCCCAGTCCGGGAAATTTGGTGTATATGTTGTTTCGGCAGCTCCTGCAATGTCATAATTATAAGGGCCACCGCTTACTGTTGAATACTTCCACTGACGAGTATCGGCCGGTGTTGGTTCTGAAACAGTAAGTAAAGTTCCATTCTGATTGATGATCAGGGTTTGATCAGCAACAGGACTTATTGAGGTTGCATAGGAAACCGTAAATATATTTTCCGCTGCAAATAGTGATCCTGCAAATGAATTGTCAATTGCCTGTACGCTCCAGTAATATGTCCCGGCCGGCAGGTGCTTTATAGTCCACGAATCTGTCTGAATTCCTCTCTGCACTATTTTCCGGTAACCATCGGAAAGAAATGCCATTGGTGTCTTTATGTTAGCCGAATCTGGGATAGTCCCTATGTAAAGGTTATATGTCAGGCCGGGCTGGGGAGTACTTCCGTCCGTGGATTTGTCCCATGAAAGGGTGACCACGTTTGCTCCAATCACTGCCTGCAGGTTTGAAGGTGCTGATGGAACAACATTTGTATTAATGATATAGTTCTTATATATTCTGGAAATTTTTCCTGTTGTACTGTTTCCGGTTATCAGTACATCAAGGTCGCCATCATTATCGTAATCGCACCAGCTTGCCGAAGAGTAATTAACACCTGTAAGATTGGTGGTTATTTCCGTAAAAATATCGTTATTATTCCTGTAAATACCTGAGATTCTGCCTGTCGAAGCAGTTCCTGTCAGCAGGATATCCAGGTCTCCGTCATTATCATAGTCTCCCCAGGCAGATGAGCTGTAGGTCAAATCTGGTAACGCAGCTGATATATCAGTAAAAGTCCCGCTAATATTCTTAAATATTTTGGAAATGTTGCTTCCTGTCAGCAAAATATCAAGATCACCGTCATTGTCATAATCACCCCACGATCCTGAACCATTAGTTATATTAGGCAGTCCCGCTGCTATGTCAGTAAAAAAACCGTTATCATTCCTGTAAACCCTGGAGCCGCTGCTACCGGTGATGAGGATATCCATATCCCCGTCGTTGTCATAATCACCCCATGATACTGAGCTGTTCGCAACATCCGTCAAGCCGACTGAAGTATCTGTAAAAATCCCGTCCTGGTTCCTGTAAATTTTTGATACAGGGAATGATCCTGATGATGTACCGGTTATCAGAACGTCCAGATCTCCGTCATTATCAAAGTCTTCCCAGGCGATGGCCCCGCCTGATACCCCTATTAATCCGGCATTAATATCAGTAAAAGTCCCCAGGTTATTCCTGTATACGTGCGTGCTATCGTTCTCACTAAGCAGAATATCCAGATCCCCGTCATTATCATAATCACCCCAGGCCACAGTGCCATCACAGGAATGATTGAAACCTGCTTCTGTGAATTCACCAGCATCATTCCGATATAATTTTGCTATAGGACCGTCAGAGTCACTATTTCCTGACAGGAGAATATCCATATCACCATCATTATCATAATCTCCCCATACAGAATTGCCTGATTCAACACTGGTCAGACTTATTGCTGATTGTTCAATAAAATCGGTTACGATTATCTTTACCTGGTTGCTTACATAAGCTATACCGCTTTTAGTCGATTCACAGATGACATAATATACACCGGTGGAAGGGAAGCTTGGAATATATGTAGTTTCTATTCCTCCGACTATTGACTGGTCATAGGGCCCCCCGAATGTTGTTGAATATTTCCATTGTCTTGATGTGGGATCACTTGATTCGGTTACAGTCAGTCCTGCTCCTGACTGATTTATCCTCAATGTCTGATCAGCGGTTGGAGCAATTGAGCTGGAGAAAGGAACTGTGAATGAACCCTGTGACGGGAAAGCCGAACCTGCAAAATTCTTGTCTATAGCCTGAACACTCCAGTAATAAGTGCCTGCTGTCAGTTTTTTTATTGTCCAGCTGTTGGTCAGAGCTGTGCCGGATTGCACTATTTTCCTGTATCCGCTTGCCAGGATTGACATCGGCGATTTCTTATTTACAGTTCCCGGGGCTGTCCCAATGTACAAATTGTAAGTAAGCCCACTCTGAGCAGTCTGTGTATCTGTTGATTTATTCCACGAAAGAGTAACACCCAAACCTGTAATTACAGATGTCAGCCCTGAAGGCGTCACAGGTACAGTATTTGGTGTGGTTGCATTATTTTTATAGATCTTTGAAATCGGACCTGTAGAAGAATAACCTGTAAGGAGAATGTCAAGATCGCCGTCGTTATCATAATCACCCCATACAGATGCAGCGTCTGATACCGGAGTTAATCCGGCATCTATTTCAGTAAAATGACCTGAATCGTTACGGAATATTTTTGAAATATATTCAACCATACCATACCCTGTTAAAAGGATATCCAGGTCACCATCATTATCATAATCTCCCCATGCTCCATTTCCGCTGTCAAATCCCGGTAATCCGGCACTTATGTCACTGAAAATGCCATTGTCATTCCGGTATATTTTTGCTATATCAGCTGAAGATGATAACCCTGTCAGGATAATATCAAGATCCCCGTCATTATCATAATCTCCCCATGCGGCACTCCCGATGTATGCTCCTGCCAGGGAGGCTTTAATATCTGAAAAGATACCGTTGTCGTTGCGGTAAATCCGTGAGATCCTTTCAGTTACTGTTCTACCTGTAATCAATATATCCGGATCACCGTCATTGTCATAATCTCCCCAGGCAACAGAGCTGTAGTATACACCCGGAAGACCGGCAAAAATGTCAGAAAATATACCATTATCATTACGGTAAATCCTGGAAATATATTCATTCTGTGCAGTACGCCCGGTCAGTACGATATCGAGGTCACCGTCGTTGTCATAATCGCCCCATGCTGAAGACCCATAATAAACTCCGGTGAGCCCGGCATTAATATCTGTAAAAGCGCCGCCGTCATTACGGTAAATTAATGAAACAATTCCTGAACTTGCCCTGCCTGTTAACAGGATATCCAGGTCTCCATCGTTATCATAGTCACCCCAGCTTGCAGAACAAAACGCTGAGACACCTGTCAATCCTGCAACAATATCTGTGAAAACGCCTGCATTATTTCTATAAATATTCGAAGTATATCCGAGATCTGATGCGCCTGTCAGTAATATGTCAAGGTCTCCGTCACTGTCGTAGTCTCCCCATGCAACTGATCCAAAATCCAGTCCCGGCAAGGAAATGGATGTTTGTTCTGTAAATGCCTGGCTTAAGACCAGTTGAGTTGTCACCGAGAATATCAGTCCGGGCAGGATTGATCGCAGCAAAAGCTTTTTCATAACATTAAATGTTTAATGTTCAGGCAAGAGAAAATATAAAATTGAGAAACGGTTATCTTATGTTAAGTCAAAAAATCACTTTTTGAAGAAGAAATCCCCGTTCAGCTTGTTCCACTCAGTAGGCACCTGCTGGTTGTTGCTCAGCTTTCTCACCTGCACACGGGTATTCATGAATACATTTAGTATAGATTGCGGAATCACCATCTGTTTTACCAGCTCTTCGGTAAAGAGTCCATTGGCTCCCTTCCCATCTGCTGCAGTAGCCCCTTCGGATGTGGCAAATGATATTATTGTTCCGCTTGTAAAGTTCATTGCCCTGAATCCGGCTTCACCCCCGCGGGCCCAGGCAGCAAAGGGATTATTCCTGCAAGCATCAAGGATCACAATATTGGTATTTTCCGGGTACCGTTCAAATTCCTCAACAATGAAATCAACGGGAATCGCCTCAAACTTGCAGTCGCCCGCCTTTTCCATCTTAGCATCAACCGGTATCAGATAGTTCTTCCCATCCACCTGGTTGCCATGCCCGGCATAATAGAAGAGCGCTACATTGGCGGCAGGCAGCTTTTCATTGAACTCCCTGATGGCATTCATCATTTCTTCCTTGCCTGCATTAAGCTCTTTAATAACGTCAAAACCAAGCTCCTTCAGGGTTCCTTCCATAAGGTTGGCATCATTTACCGGGTTCTTCAACGGTGCGCTGTTCTCATATTGTGCGTTGCCAAAAATAAGCGCAAGCCGACGCTCGGCAAGGGCAGGCTGAAGCTTTATCAGCCTTTTTTCCGAGGTTGTGCTTCCGGCTATGTTTGTCGCTATGACATAAATATTGTTGTCTCCCTCCTTCAGCACAATGGAGCTTTGCCAGTTATAGTTGCAATCACCCATGTTCGATACCTGAAAAACATTATCCTCCGATTGTATGCTCCCGTTGACCAGAAGTTTTACGGATTTTAATTCAGTGGGTGATTTTATGCATGCCCCTATAGTGAAGCTCTCCTTGTTTACAAGTGTACTTGAATTCTCAGGATTCGACCATGTGACAACCGGCACCACTGCCGATGGATTTGTAAAATAACGCAATTCTGATTTCACCGTTCCCTCGCTGTTGGTTGCCACTACATACACGTTATTCTCACCCGGTCCGAAGTTGAGGCTCTTTTCCACAACAAACGTCTGGTTATCCTCGGCAGAAGGCAGTATCTCTCCTTCTCCCTTTGAGACGCCGTTAAGGTAAAATAGCACTGATTTCAATCCCGAAGAGGATTTGACTGATGCCCTCACCTTTGCAGAAAATGATTCAAGGATTGTATTGCTTCGTGAAGGGCTCACCCAAGATATCTGCGGGCCGGCTGAAGATGTTGTAAAGGTCACATTTTCAGCTGGTCTGTTCGGTGCTGTTGCCTCTCTCGTTGCAAGAGCAGGCGATGTCTGCCTGTTCAGATATGAAACCACCAGAAAGTCCACCGATATTTCAGAATTGGTCCCGACATTGAACCCGATGCCGTTCCCTTCGGATTTGATATCATTGAACTGTCCTACAAGAACTTCATTTGCAAAGATATAATACACTGCATCCACACACCTGACAGTCAGTTTATTATAGAAATCCGGCTTTATCTGGAATATACCGGGACCTTTAAACAGTTTCTCCAGTTTCTTCCCTTTTGATGGAGTATCCTTGATAACCTCAAGAGTGTTATTGTCAGATATCTCAATACGGTAATGATCATATTTGTCTGTCATACCAAATACCAGGGCGCCGGTTCCGCTGTTTACTTTTATTGCAGCCTCGATCTCATAATCAGTGCCACCGGCCAAAGGAACAGCTTTGTATGAAAGGCCTGTTGATCCCTCGTAATTCTTGCAGGTGATCGTATAATAACCGGCTTCAACCATTCCCCTGACCCACAGGTTATCGGTTATCCATTGGTTCGAATTATTGTCAAAACTGTCTGAAAATAATCCTGATTTTGCACCGGCATTATAAGCGAGGTAACTCTGCTGTGCCAATAATGAATTTATCTGGAATAACATAAGGCTTATCAGCAGGAGAAGACTTTTTAATGCTATTAACTTTTTCATCTGTCAAAGTATTAAGATCCTACGATACATTATGTTTTATGGATGTAATATATATAATTTCCTTCAGATTTCATAAATCATTATATCAGTTGGTTTTGCATACGCTTATTTTCTGAAATAGAAGTGCCCGACCAGCCTGTTATCCTCTGTCGGAACCTGGCTGTTGTTGCTCAGTTTTTTTACCTGCATCCGTGTATTCATGAATACATCATTTATCGATTGCGGTATCATCATCTGCCTGACCAGCTCCTCCGTATATAATCCGTTTGCACCTTTGCCGTCGGCTGCTGTAGCACCCAGCGAAGTTGCATATGCAACTACTGTGCCACTTGTAAAATTCATCGATCTGAATCCCAGTTCTCCTCCTCTTGCCCAGCTGGCAAAGGGATTGTTCCTGCAGGCATCAAGAATGACTATATTGGTATTATCGGGATAGCGTTCGAATTCTTCCACAATGAAATTCACGTCTATCGCTTCATATTTACAGTCGCTTGGTCTATCAAGGTTTGCATCGACCGGGATAAGGTAGTTCTTGCCATCCACCTGGTTTCCGTGGCCTGCATAGTAAAAGAGTGTAACATCGTAATCAGGCAGCTTTTCGTTGAATTCCCTGATCGCAGATGTCATTTCCTCTTTTCCGGCATCAAGCTTTTTTATCACATCAAATCCGAGTTCCTTAAGGGTCCCTTCCATAAGATTGGCATCATTTACCGGATTTTTAAGCGGTGCCCTGTTGTTATACTGAGAGTTGCCGAACACCAGTGCCAGGCGTTTTTCAGCTATTTCCGGTGATAGTTTTATCGTACGCTTTTCTGATGTAGCACTCCCTGCTATATTGGTGGCAACAAGGAAAATGCTGTTGTCACCCTCTTTAAGCACAACCGTGCCCTGCCATGTATAATTGCAGTCATCGTTGGCTGATGATGCCTGGAAGGCTTTACCCTCGCTCAGAATACTGCCGTTTACCAGAAGCTTGACTGAACTCAGTTCCGTAGGAGAATTTATGCATGCACTGATATCGAAGGCCTCTGTGTTTACCTGAGAGTTCGGTGAAGCGGGATTTGACCATGCTATAACAGGGACCACAGCAGCAGGATTTGTAAAATAACGCACTTCCGATTTTGTTGTGCCCTGACTATTCGTTGCCACCAGGTAGATATTATTTTCACCCGGACCAAAATTGACATTCTTCTGCACCATGAAACTTAAAGGGTCATCAGCTGAAGGCTTTATATCTGCTTCTCCCTTTGAAACGCCATTCATGTATAGGAGCACTGATTTCAGTCCCTCACCTGATTTAATGTTAGCCTTTACAGTAGCATTGAAAGCATCAAGAGCAGTATGAGAACCCGACGGGCTGGTCCAGGTAATGACCGGTGCAGCAGGCTGTGATACAGCTGGTTCCGGAGCTGCTTTTTCCTGAACGACCGGTGGTACATTTGCCGGGACTGCAGTAGTTGTTTTGGGTGTTGTCTGGACTGATGACAGGGCTGCCACAAGGCTTGAAGGAGGACAAATGAAATTCCTGATTTCAGATTTTGCCGTTCCTCCTGAATTCTTTGCCTCAATATAAATATTATTCTCAACCTGCCTGAAATTCACGGTATTTTCAATAGTATAACTGCCAGGTTCATTCAGAACAGGTTTTAGTTCAGCAGCTTCAAGTGCAGTTCCATTAAGAAAAATGACAACTGAAGTGAGGTCAGAAGTCGATTTAATTTCAGCACTTATTTGTGCCGAAGGTGTCCTGAGGGTTGTACTCCTGGCTGACGGAACACTCCATGAGATTGAAGCGGGCGGGAACATACTGGTTATCGTTGCCTTATACTCTTCCATGGAAGCTTCCACACTGAAAAACCTTTTTTCTGATGTTGTTGATCCTTCGTTATTTGAAGCAATTATATATATGCTGTTTTCTCCAGGTTCAAAATTCATGGCTTTACTTACAGTGAAAGTGCCTATCTCTGTCGTTGAAGGACTCATCTCAGGTTCTCCATATAACACATCGTTCAGATACAGCGTTACCGAACTGATCCCCGAAGCAGACTTAACTTTCGCACTTATATTGGTCTTTGTTGATTTAAGAGTCGAATTCTGCGCTGAAGGAGAAGCCCAGCTTATCACCGGGGCACCTGTCATGGATAATATTGCGGTACTGACAGTTTTATCAGCCGTCTCAACAGTGAAATACCGCTTTTCCGAAACCGTTGAACCGTCGCTGTTTGTTGCTACCAGGTGTATGTTATTTTCCCCGGATTCAAAATTAACTGTTTTGCTTATGATAAAGGTTTTCGGTTCAGTCATTGAAGGAGTCATTTCAGGTTCTCCGTATAACACATCATTCATGTACAGGACAACAGAGCTGATCCCGGAACCAGATCTTATTTTTGCTTCGATATTTGCTTTAGGGGAGCTGATATTTGTCCTGATCTTTAACGGATTGGTCCACATGATAAGGATTCCTTCATCCGGATATATGGCTGTTGAATCTTCAGGTTTAAAAGTGATTGATACTGTAAAGTATCGCTTTTCCGATGTTGTTGTGCCTTCGCTGTTTGTGGCTACGAAGTAGATGCTGTTGTCACCCGGCACAAGGTTAATGGTCTTGCTCAGTATAAAAGCGCCTGTTTCCGTTGTAGATGGATTCATCTCAGGTTCTCCATAAGGGACGTCATTCATGTATAACATTACCGAGCTTATCCCTGAGGATGATTTGATAGAGGCCCTTATATTCGCTTTAGCTGATTTGACTATGTTGTATTCTTTTGACGGACTTATCCATGTTATCTTTGGCGGTTCAGCAGACGGATCCTTTAGTGGACTGGCCGCAGCAGGATTTACCGGGAGAATCTGAAGAAATGACAAACTCAACAGCAGGAAAAGTGTTTTATGATCTACATGCTCTTTCATTAATCATCTTGTTACAATCCCGATGTACTCTATGTCTAATAACATTATAATCAGGAAAGATACAAGAAATTTGCCGGCTTTTAATATATTTTGATCAGATTTTGATGAACAGCCATTTTCCGGGCTTAAATGAATTGTGTTCTATAGATGAACGTTTTAGCGTTACAGGGATGCAAGGGGGTTATTCCCTGTGGTGATTTCTTTTGGGGAACCAGCAAAGCGTTATTGAATACATATGGGTGATGGGATTACCTTCGGTGATCCCTGACAGGAGGCCTGCAAAGCCAAAGCAAATCCCGCTTCGCGGAGAGAGGGGGATTCGAACCCCCGGTACAGTTTCCCGTACGGCAGTTTAGCAAACTGCTGGTTTAAGCCACTCACCCATCTCTCCAAAACTATTCAAGCCACCTTTGCCCTCCGAAGCTTTCTTTGACAACCGAAGCTTAAGCGAAGGTTGTGGTGAAAGAGGGCTCTGTTCTGAGCGCGGCAAAAATAGAAAAACAAGCTATAAATGCAAAATAAATACCAACTTATTTCAAACCCTTGAACATGTCAATGACCTGCCTGAAATTCTCCAGGGTCTCCTCATCAAAATCTGATATATTAACCACTCCTGATTTAACATCTGTCAGAAATTTTGAGAACATGAAATTCCTGGGCAAAGCCCGTTCCACCATGAACTCAGAGTTTGCAATTGTTATCCCCTCACGGCTCTTCAGGATGTGATTCTTGAAATCAAGCGTAGACAGAAGATCTTCTGAATTATAAAAGCTCCCCGGCATGCTGATTACCATGTTGCGTTCCGAACTGTCAGTCTTGAATACAGTCTCTTTTAATACCTCTCTCATCTTATTCTCATTTTCATTGTCAAAAAGAAGTACAGCAAAATCGAGTCCCCACCCCATGAGGATATTGCATAACAGCGGTATCGAGGAGACATTCGTGGAAGGGATGACGCTCACCTTCCCCTTGAAACCGGTAAGAATGATAACCGCATTCAGAATGTAGAAAGATCCTGTATCATTGACAATGAGATTGAATTTCTTTGATGAAAATCCCTCGCCTGCTGCCGGATTTCCAAGGATACTTTGTAAAGGTGAGAGGGTGTCCGGAGAAGCTGCAGACAACTGTAACGGATCAAGTATGCGGGTGGCGCTCCGAAGGCTGTCAAGATTATCTCTCTGAACAGCCAGCACCCTGTGAAGTTTGTTGATCTCAACAAGATGAGGAGAGTGGGTTGTGTATATAACCTGGATGTTCTCCTTTATATCCTCGAAAACCTTGAGAACATCTTCCTGTGCCCTGGCATGAAGGCTCACACCCGGCTCATCCACAAGGAGTATCATCTCCTTATTTATGTTTGCAGCTGCCTTCAGCTCCATGTAAAAGGATAAAAACCAGCGTACTCCACGGCTTCTCTGCTTCGGATAGAGTCTCTCTCCCTCGTCCTTTATCCAGAATTCGAGATATGGTTTACCGGCTTTATCGCCGTATGATGCACTGTAGTGGTCCAGCTCAAACTGAATATTGATCTTGTTATTCCGACCTATCGATTGCTGCCAGAAATCCTGGAAGTTGTGTGTAAGGGTGTGATTGAGGTTTTCTATCTTCTGCTTGAGAATACGGCTTGAAGGCTGCTCGAAAAATGAATAGTCAAGCTGCGCAATGGAAAGGAAATTACGGGCAGCCTTGTATCCTTCCACCAGCTCGTTGCCGGTAATGATGTCTTCCATATCTATCCGGTTGGGGAGCAAACTGCCGAAATCCTCAAACAATTCAATAACAGGACAATATTCAAAGTATTTTCTGCCAAGTATTTCGCTGTTATAGTGCGATTTATAGGACTGTATTATTTCATTTACTTTCTTTTCAGCCTCTTCTTCCGTACTGCCTGTCATGATATAACCCGATAGGGCGATGTGCCTGTCAAGCTCCGCTTTTTTAAGGTCCCTGTCATGGCGGGTTTTCCTGTAATCATTCAGAGTACTCCTCCATTCCTGGTCGTCCTCATCATCCAGAGGCCTCATCAACATAGTCATTTTCTGATGCCTCTCCTCAAGTCTGACCGACAATTCTGCAAGGTGATTATCGAGGAATATGAATTTATCAAGCATTTTCTGCCATGTTTCTCCGGCCTTTTTCATCGGTTGCTTGCCACGAAGATCAGCAGATATTTCCTCCCTCTTTTCCCTGGTCTCCGCCATCTGGTTTTTCAGATCCGCTGCTACATTATCAGGCATATTTTCAAATTCTGCCGGTCTTTTTCCAAACCACCTGAATCCTTTCAATTTCACTTCACCTGCCGGAAGCTTCGATCTTATTTCGGATTCCAGGGAGGCCATTTCTGCAAGCTTCCTTTCATTTTCATTTATAACACTTATCTCCTGCTCAAGCTTCACAGTGACATCACCGAGATAGATCCTCCATGCATCCTCAAGGGAATCAAGATACTGGCTTATTTCACCGCTTACAATGATCATTGATGAAAGATCTGCTATCCATGTCCTTGTAAGTTCGATATGGCTAAGTCCCGACAGAAGTTCCTTCAGCTCTGTACCGGGATTGTCGGTTACCTTCAGCAGCCACCCCTGCGGAATGCTGAACCTGCAGCTTACTTCCGGCAGGGAGAGATCACTGCGGAGCACATCTTCCGAAATTATACCGGTATAAAAGACCTTCATGGCTTCAAGCACGGATGTTTTTCCCGATTCATTCTGCCCGATGAGACATGTTATGTTATCAGGTGACAATGACTGCCACCCGGTATCGACAATTGAACGGAAATTCCTGATCCTGAAAGCTGTAAGCTTCATCATAATAAAAACGGTTATAACTGAAAACCAAAAACCAGTACGTCATCAATCTGCTGTGTATTTCCCTTCCACTCTCTGAATGTGCTTCTGAGGATCTTTTTCTGCTGCGGCATGGGCAGACCCGACATTGAGACTATCACTCTTTTTAAATGTTTGTGTTTGAATTTCTTATCTGTCATTTCGCCAAACTGGTCTGCGAATCCGTCAGAGAAAAGGAAAAATGAATCTCCCGGAAGAGTATCAATGATCTGATTTGTAAATGGTTGTTCCACCAGCGGAGCAAGACCGATTGTCATTTTATCGGCTTTAAATTCGGTCAGCTCTCCGTTCCTCATTCTTATCAGAGGTCTGTTAGCCCCGGAATACTGGAATTTTCCGGTATGAAAATCAATGATGCATAAAGCGATATCAATGCTGTCCTTTGTTACAGCTCCCTCTCCCGTCTGATGGAGAGCTTTCATTACCTTCTCCCTCATCAGGTTCAGAACCCTGTTGGCTTTCGGATCACACTTTGCCTGCACGATCTCGTTCAGAAAACTGATTCCCAGTATACTTAGAAGTGCACCCGGAACACCATGTCCGGTACAATCGCCGGCAGCTATAAACATGTACTGTCGATTACTGAATGCATAATAGAAATCCCCGCTGACAATATCCCGCGGGAGAAACAGAACAAAATAATCTTTAAATAATCCTCTAAGTGACTCAGAATCTGGCATCAACGCTTTCTGAATAATCCCAGCATATCTCAGGCTTGCCACATGATCATCCATTTCCTGGTTTTGTATCAGGGAAATGATATCTATATTATGCTGATCCTTTACAGGCATCACTTTATAAATGAGGACGAAAGTTAAAGATACAATAATTTGTATTGTGTTGCAACAGGTGGTGCACCATTTACCTGTTCCTTCTTTCCAGCAGTACTATATTCTCGACATGATGTGTCTGTGGAAACATATCCACCGGCTGCACACGCGTAACAATGAATTTTTCTGAAAGCAGTAAAACGTCGCGAGCCTGCGTTGAGGGATTACAGCTTATATAGACTATTCTCTGAGGATTTGCTGCAAAAAATTTTTCAATAACATCCCCATGCATTCCTGCCCTGGGAGGATCCGTTATTATTACATCCGGATATCCGTGTTTCTCCATGAATGTCTCAGACAGAACATCCTTTATGTCTCCTGTAAAAAATTCCGTATTTTTAATATCATTCAGAGCGGAATTTGCGACGGCGTCTTTCACTGCCTCATCAACATACTCTATACCAACAACCTTACGGGCTTTTGAAGCTATGAAACAGGCAATTGTGCCTGTCCCGGTATAAAGGTCATACACGATCTCCTTTCCTGTCATTCCTGCCATTTCCAGTGCAATCCTGTACATTTTAAGTGCCTGTCCGGTGTTAGTCTGGTAAAATGATTTCGGACCTATCCTGAATTTCAATCCGTCAAGTTCTTCAACCAGGTGATCTTCACCCTTATATAAAACCGGATTCTGATCTGAAAGAGAATCATTCTGCTTCGAATTGATAACATAAAAGAGAGATCTTATCTGCGGAAATTCATATGCCAGATGATCAAGGAGCCTCTCTCTTCTTTCAGGTTCATCATGATAAAAAACCACAATCACCATTACTTTGCCGTCTTTTGAATTGCGTATGACAAGGTTCCTGAGAAAACCTGACTGCTGGCGCAGGTTAAAAAAACGGAAGCAGTTCTTATGTGCATATTTTCTTACAGCATCGCGTATTGCGTTTGATGGTTCAGGCTGAAGATGACATTCCCTGATATCCAGTACTTTATCAAACTTGCCGGGAACATGGAACCCCAGAGCATCCTCCTTTTCAAAATCCTGATCCGAGTTTATTTCCTCTTTTGTAAGCCAGCGCTTGTTGGAAAAGGTATATTCCAGCTTGTTCCTGTACCAGAAAATATCAGATGATCCTATTATCGGACTGATAGCAGGCATTTCAACCTTTCCGATACGGGTAAGGTTATCCGTCACCTGCTTTTCCTTGTAATGCAGCTGGAGATGATACGGAAGATGCTGCCACCTGCAGCCCCCGCAGATCCCGAAATGAATGCAAGCCGGTTTTATCCTGTCAGCAGAATACTCATGGAACCTGACAACATTTCCTTCCAGGTACCTCTTCTTTTTCTTCTTTACCTTTATATCAACAACATCACCCGGTATGAGCATCGGAACGAATACAACCTGATTGTCGACTCTTCCCAGGGCATTTCCTTCCGATCCTATGTCGGTTATCATGACTTTCTCAAGCAAGGGCAGCTCTTTTTTCCTTCCCACTTCCTTTATTTATTATCATTAAAAGATTCAGTAAAAATTACTGATCACTCAAATTAATAATGAACTTAAGGCCTTCAATCATAGCCGGAAGGATCGCATCACCATGATCCAGATAAGGGAATATCACTTTCGAACATGTCTCGGATGATGTTCCGGCTATCAGCATTTCATCGTACATATTAAGTGTTGCTGTTACACTTACATGTGTATCCCCTTCGCCATGCACTAACAGAAGCGGTTTGTATGTGGCCCATGGCGAAATGCTGTTCTTTTCAAGAGCTTCACGTACAGACGAATACGCTGCTGAGCTGGTAAAGCCTGAAATAAAATCCGGCTTGAACAACTGAGGTATTGAGGTTGAGAGCTGGTTATTGATCTGATCTCCGGTAAGTGTTCCTGTATATAAAGTATTCAGCATTGAAGCATAGGGCTCATTTAGCACGTCTGATACCGGATTTGTGAACTGGTCATAATAAGAATAAGCATTGATGATATAACCAAGATAGTAAGGCATAGGGTAAACTGTTGTATCTGTCATTTCCCGGAGAAGATCATACAGGTTATACGGCCCTGCACCGCAGACGCTGCCATGAAGTTCAAAATCATCATTATAATCCAGCTCCAGTGCCTTATGAAGAGCTAAGGTCGCCCATCCTCCCTGAGAGTATCCCACGAGATAGTATTCATTCCGTGCTTCAATTCCGTCAAATTCATATTCACAGCTTTCTTCAAGGGCATAAAGCATATCAACGACAGATCTGACAGTAGGTTCGGCAATAAGGTAAGGATGAGGTATCTGCTTTGATCTTCCGAATCCCGGATAATCAGGAATTACTACAATAAATCCCATCGAAGCTATATATTCAACCAGCTGGTATGACGGATTTATAACATATTCGCTCGGAGCATAGGCATTTACAGTATTGGTCCCGTTCTGAAAGCTTACAACCGGATATTCACCCGGATTAACCGGAATACATACCAGTCCTGAAGCTTCGATCTCTTCTCCAAAAACGTCTGTTTTGTAAACCATTTTATAGACGTTGACATCGCTTTTAATATACTGTACTATTTCACTAATCTCAGGATACGACTGAACACCTGAACTCAGCATGCTGGTAATTGTCGTTGTCGTATATGTTACAGCCAGCTCTTTCGAAACGAAATAATCATAGTAAGGCCTGTCGTTAGTTTTCTTACAGGAGGTGATAAATAATAGGCTTAAAGCAACCAGAACATATAATCTATATTTATTCCTCATATTATTAAATATTAATCAGTAACGAAAGTCCAGTTAACCGCAGAGCACGCAAAGACCACCTTGCTCTGCTGCGGTGGTTAAGAACTTTGCGATCTTTGCGGTTAAATTAAATTGTTTTAGAATCTATTTCGATATAAAGATAATCCTTCCATTCAAACCCTCACTTCAAAGACTTGCATACTTTTTCTATATTTGCCTCAGTTTAATTCAGTATGGTTTCGGTTCAGAATCTTTCGGTATCATTTGGAAGCTTTGATCTGCTGACTAATATCTCCTTTCTTATTAATGATCAGGACCGTATCGGACTTGCCGGTAAGAACGGATCGGGAAAATCAACTCTCCTTAACGTGATAGCCGGCATCCGGAGCCCGACATCGGGACAGGTTGATATGTCGAAAAATGTGACCATCGGATATCTGCCGCAGCAAATAAAGGTTAATGATACCACAACCATAATGAACGAGGCTATTGGTGCATTTGCAGAGATCAAGGAGCTATCAGGGGAGATCGAACGCTGCAGTGCTGAGATTGCAACAAGAAACGACTACGAGTCTGCAGAATACCTGAAGCTGTGCGATCATCTCACGGTTATTGAAGAGAGATACAGGATTCTGGGCGGTACCAACTATCTGACTGAAGCAGAAAAGACCCTTATCGGACTGGGGTTCGAACGAAAGGACTTTAACAGACCTACCGGGGAACTTAGCGGGGGCTGGAGGATGAGAATTGAGCTGGCTAAAGTGCTTCTCAGAAAACCTTCGCTGTTTCTCCTTGATGAACCGACAAATCATCTTGATATTGAGTCAATTCAATGGCTTGAAACCTTTCTTGCCGGTTATCCCGGTGCAGTAATCTTTGTATCACACGACAGGGCATTCCTGGATAATGTCACCACCCGGACAATTGAGATTTCTCTTGGCAATATCTATGATTACAGGGCTTCATGGTCAAAATATACTGAACTGAGAAAGGAAAGAAGGGAACAGCAGCTTGCTGCATTCAGGAACCAGCAGAAGATGATTGAGGATGCAGAGAAATTTATAGAGAGGTTCCGTTACAAAGCCACAAAAGCAGTACAGGTTCAGTCAAAGATCAAGCATCTGAACAAGATAGAGCGCATCGAAATTGATGAGGAAGATATCAGTGCGATAAACCTCAGGTTTCCGCCGTCGCCACGTTCGGGAACAACGGTTGTTGAAGCGGAGGGGCTTTCTAAGAGCTTCGGCAAACTTAACGTTCTTAAGAAAATTGATTTTAAGGTCCACCGGGGAGAGAAAGTCGCATTTGTTGGAAGAAATGGCGAAGGCAAGACTACATTTTCAAGGATAATAATCGGAGAACTTGATTATGAGGGTTCTCTGAAGATCGGGCATAATGTCAGGACAGGATATTTTGCCCAGAACCAGGACGAACTGCTTGACGATTCAAAAACGGTATTCCAGACTATCAATTATGTGGCAAAGGGTGAAATAAGGACAAAGATCCGTGATATGCTTGGTGCTTTTCTTTTCCGTGGCGATGATATTGAAAAGAAGGTAAAGGTCCTGTCAGGAGGTGAAAGATCAAGGCTTGCCCTGGTAAGGCTTCTGCTCGAGCCTCATAACCTCCTCGTACTAGATGAACCCACTAACCACCTCGATATGAGGTCGAAGGATATCCTTAAACAGGCCCTGATAAAATACGATGGCACATTAATTGTGGTTTCACACGACAGGGATTTCCTGAACGGGATAGCCGGAAAAGTCTTCGAGTTCAGGAACAATAAGATAAAGGAAAACATAGGTGGCATCTATGATTTCCTGCGCAGGAAGAAAATTGACAACCTGAGGGATATCGAGAAAAAAGTTGCCGGAAAGAGTGAGCCGCTGAATGAAGGCGTGTCAGCCAATAAGCAAAAATACCTTGAAAAGAAGGAATATGACCGCAACCTCAGAAAACTGAGAAGAAGACTTGAAGATTCGGAAGCGGAGATTGAAAGGATTGAAGCAGAGATCTCAGCACTCGACAGGATCATGGATCTGCCTGATAAGCCAGCTTCAGAGATGCAGCAATACTACAGCAGATACCAGGAGCTTAAAGAGCGGCATAATGAAGAAATGAACAGGTGGGCACAATATACGCATGAGGTTGAAGTTTTCTTACAAAACAACAGTTGAAAATGGAACTGCAGCAGCTTGAAAAAGAGTACAGGGTGCATGTATATGAAACAGGTCCCGATGGGAGGGTAAGCCTCTGGTCGCTGTTCAATTATATGCAGGATATTGCTTCAGAACATGCTGTAAAGCTTGGTTTCGGAAGAGACGACTTGCTGAAGAGAAATCATTTCTGGGTTCTCTCCAGGATGTTCGCAGTCATTTATGAACTGCCTTCCTGGTTCGATACAATGATTGTAAAAACATGGCCGTCCGGCACTGATAAGTTATTTGCCATGAGAAACTATGAAATTCAATTCCCTGACGGAAGGTATGTTGCCGCCGGTTCATCCTCATGGCTCATTGTTGACCGGACAACAAAGAGAATACAGAGACCTGATGACCTGGTTGCAAAATACAACTCTGATAATCAGTCTGTTAAATCCCCGGTCAGAAGTGCAGTTAAGCTTACCGGGGCATCTGCTGAAGGTCTTTTATCTGCAGCTTCAAGAGTAAAGATCAGCGATCTCGATATAAATCTTCACACCAATAACGCCAATTATCTCAAATGGATTACCGATACCTATGATCTGAATTTCATCTTGTCCCATTCGCCGCAATCGGCAGAAATAAATTATCTTGCCGAGTCAATGCATGATGAAGAGATCTGTATCAAAACCTCAAAGGAAGAAGATAAGAACATTTTTTTCAACCATTCGGTTTTCAGAGTCAGTGACAACAGGGAGTTATGCAGGATAAGGCTTGAATGGGGTGAAGAGAGCAAGAATAAAGCAAATCTGAAATGAGCGTCAGCAAAGCATATTTTGTGAGGATCCTGCGTCTGATACCGGCATTAACGCTGATTCCTGCTGTTTTCATATCATGCTCGGTAAAACAGGCTGCCGTTGATTCGAAGGATCTTTCTTACCTCTATAATCCGACGAAAAGTCCCCTGAATCCGCGTTACAGCATTACAAATGAATCGGAAAAAGGAAGCCTTCTGTCTGTCAAATTCTTTTCTGATGAACTCTATTTCTCAGAAGCAAATCCGCAGGGCATGCCTATGGCATCAATACTAATTACTGTCAAGCTTTTCAGGACGGGATTGGGGAGGGTGCTTGCCGACACGGCATATTATAATCTCAATATCCTCAAGGAGGAGAACAGACCTGAATACACCTACAAGATCCCGCTGAAGGTACAGCCCGGAGCAGAATACCTTGCAGAGGTGAAAATACTTGACAGGGTAAGGATCCATGTTATCCAGGCGTTCATAACTTTTAATACTCTTTCTGATTTCAACAGGTACAATTTTATGGCAAGGGGTCATTTCGGAAAAAATGAAATATTCAATCCGGTTGTAAGGGTCAATGAATATGTCAACCTGGTTTACCTCAGGGGTTTTATTGACTCGCTTTATATCTCCTATTACAAGCCTTATCAGGAAATACCATATCCTCCGTCAATGCTTCTTCCGGAAAAAACTATCGATTACAGACCTGATACTGTAATAGCTATTCCATACTCTGATACCATGCCTATGATGTTTCCCCGGAAGGGTATTTATCTGATAAGAGCGCGAAGGGATCTTAATGAAGGTTTTACTTTTCTGAACCTGGGATCCACCTATCCTTCACTAACAGCTCCGGATGTGATGATTGAGCCACTTGTTTATCTCATCAGCGAGGACGAGCTTAATACTTTGCGTGAAGCCCCGCGCCCGAAAGTAGCGCTTGATGAATTCTGGATCGAATGTGGCGGCAACATTGAGAAAGCACGCGAACTTATAAGGATTTATTACACCCGCGTTCTTTATTCCAATCACTATTTCACTTCATATACTGATGGCTGGCGCACTGACAGGGGGATGATCTATATTATCTACGGTCCGCCAGACAAGGTATACAAATCCTCTGAAGGGGAAAGCTGGGGTTATAGTAAGCCGGTTATAAAATCATCATGGGGAACCAGGTACAGGGTCAAAGAGGGATACCTGTTTTTCAATTTCAGGAAGAAGCAAAATGTTTTTACAGAGAACGAATATTATCTCAGCAGGAGCGAAACACTGGTTACTTTGTGGGACCAGGCTAAAGTAAGCTGGAAGAAAGGTATCGTGTTCCGTCTTGATAATCCTGAGGAATTTTAAGGTATGCTGAAAGAATCAGATTGTATTTTTGGCTTAAGACCTGTCATTGAGGCAATTAAAGCAGGAAAACAGATCGATCGCCTTCTCATCAGGCAGGGACTTCAGGGTATGCTGTACCATGAGCTGATGACAGAGGTCAGGAAACATGATATTGCATTTCAGATCGTTCCGCTTGAAAGGATAGAACTGGTAACCAGGAAAAATCACCAGGGTGTTCTGGCATGGCTCTCCCTGATTGAATATCAGCATATTTCCAATCTGCTTCCAATGATCTTTGAAAAGGGAGAGGATCCTCTGATAATTGCCCTTGATGGTGTTTCGGATGTAAGGAATTTCGGAGCAATTGTGCGGACAGCAGAATGCCTCGGGGCACATGCAGTTATCATCCCGGAAAGAGGATCGGCAAGAATTACTGCCGATGCAGTAAAGACATCGGCCGGAGCCCTCCATACTTTTCCTGTCTGCAGGGAAAAATCCATCGTCCGGGCTGTAGAGTTCCTTAAAGAATCGGGACTAAAAATAATATGCAGTGCAGAAAAATCGGGAGGAAAGGCATCAGGAACAGATCTGACCGGACCAGCAATATTGATACTGGGCTCTGAGGATAAAGGAATAAGCCGGGAGCTTCTTGCTCTGGCAGATCATACTGTAAGAATCCCGATGACGGGAACAATAAGCTCACTCAATGTATCAGTCGCTGCAGGTATCCTCCTCTATGAGATATTAAGGCAGCGCAATGCCTGACTCATGCAATGATGCTCATAATCCGGTCGTCAAGCATCTTCTGATCGAAAGTAAAGGATGCCAGTCCTGCAAGTGTCAGAAGAGTGTCCGGTGCTATCTTCCCTTCCTTTATTTTCTTTTCCCATCTTGAATATTTAGGGATCTTGCCGTCTGAAGCAAATAATGATTTTTCTTCTCTGGTCAGCACAGGGAACATATCTTCACAACCCTCCTCATGTGCGATCTGAACAAGTTCATCCCCTGTTGCCGGCACCTTTGAAGCAAGTCTTTCGGCCAGACTTAAAACTTTGTCATCAACGGTCCAGAATTTTTCAATATGTGCTCCCTTACCTGAGGCTGATAATTCTATTTTGTAGTTCTTATGCATTCCTGAACTAAATTTACCTTTCAGCGATTTACGTCCTGCTGCTGCCACTTTGGGAGGCATAGTGAAGACATCGGCACCGGCAAGCAGTTCGAGCTGGCTGTAATTTCGAAGGCTGGCAGCTATCAGCTTTGTCTGCCATGAATTTTTGGAGGAAAGTCCTGTTACCCAGTTCTGTGAGGCGATCACAGCCATTTCTCCTGCCCCTGATCCATCACCAAGCTTGTTGTCGCTTATAAATGCCCCTATTCTTCCAAGAAATACGTTGAGATAGTCCGGGCGTGCAACTCTTGTTACAAGGACATTTTCCCTGGCGCTGAACTCAAGGGTGAAGTTGACCCTCACACCAGCATCCTTCAGCCGGCGCGCACCAATCAATCCCTCGGCAGTATAAGGGACCTTCACAATAAACTGGTCAGGACAGATCTCATGAAACCTCTTACCGTAATATTCTATTGCCTTGATATCGTGTGCAGTATCAGTATGAAGCTCTACACTTACCATTCCTCCGAACTTTGAAGCCAGTCTTAATCCATGGCGGGCATTCAGGATGAAAGCTATCTCCTTTACCTTTTCCTTCAAGGGAAGCTCTCTTACCAGACTCTTTGCCTCCAAGATGAAAACATCATAAATCCCTTTTTGTATCTCATTGTTAAGCAGAGTGTTATTGGTTGTCAGGGCACTCATTTCCGCTGTCCAGTTAGCCTCAGCTTCCTCCATATCGCCGGTATCAAGCCAGAGTTCAGTGCCGATATTGCGAAGAGACTGCCAGAATCTATCCGGCTTTGCTGCGATACGTTTTTCACTCAGATTCTTCCATAGAAAATCGCTGATTCTTGTATTCAGATCTGCCATATGTTTATTGATTTAAACTTAGTTTCATGAAACTTCATCCAAAATAATCAGTCGCAAAAATATACATTTTATTGATCTGGTTCATTGATAATTATTAGCTTTACTCTTATTATGCTTTAACCATACTGTTAATGAGAACTTTCGCAATAGTGTTTTTTTCTCTTATGTCTGCTGAACTTGCTGCACAGACAAGTTTTGATAAATATTTTACCGGGGAGGTCCTGCGTTTTGATTTTATGTTCGCCGGGAACAGCACAAAAACAGTCGTCTATCCCATGGGAATGAAGGAAGAACCATTCTTCGCAGGTTCACGAACCCGGCTGACAGATCCTTTTGATTATGGAAATTTCAAATATGAGCTCTATGATGCTGCCAGTAATGTCCTTATATATTCACGCGGCTTTTGTTCACTATACCAGGAGTGGCAGACAACTGCAGAAGCGAAAAGCATTGAAAGAAGCTTTTACGAGGTAGCAACGATGCCCTTCCCAAAAAACACGGCAAGGTTCGTTCTGAATATCAGGGAACGCAACGGAACTTTTTCAAAGTTGTACGAAACTGAGATTGATCCTTCCGATTATTTCATAAGAAAAGAGAAACCCGTAGATGTATTATATACAAAGATTTATGATGGCGGAGATCCTGTAACTGCAGTTGACCTGGCTTTTATAGCCGAAGGCTACAAAGCAGAAGAAATGGAGAAATTCAGGAATGATGTTAAAAAGATGGCAGACGTTCTCTTTGCCGAACCTGCCTTCAGTGAATACAAGGACAAAATCAATATCTGGGCAGTTGAAGCAGTATCAGCTGATTCCGGGGCGGACATCCCCGGAGAGAGAAGCTACGTAAACACAGCCCTGAATTCAAGCTTTTATACATTTGATCTTAACCGTTACCTTACCACACAGGATATCAAATCAGTTAATGACTATGCTGCCGTCGTTCCTCATGACAATATTGTTGTGTTAATCAACAGCCCGAAATATGGTGGCGGAGGTGTTTACAACTATTACAGCGGCACCACTGTTGATCATCCGTTGTCACCTGTGGTATTTATTCATGAATTCGGACACGGATTTGCAGGACTGGCAGATGAATACTATTCATCCGAGGTGGCTTATGAGGAATTTTATCCTCTTAATGTTGAACCATGGGAACCTAATATAACAACCATGATAGATTTTGATTCCAAATGGAAAAAGATGATTGCCAAAGGGATACCAGTTCCAACTCCTTCCGAAGAAAAGTATGGAAATGTCACCGGTCTCTTTGAGGGAGGCGGTTATTCAGCTAAAGGTATTTTCCGTCCCGAGATGGATTGCAGGATGAAAAGCAACTCTCCCAAAGGCTATTGCTCAGTGTGCAGCAAGGCTATAAAGGAGATGATAGAATTCTACGTTAAATGACAACTTTGCAGACTGACTATTCAAGCCTCTCAAATAATTCCCGTGCCGTTTCAACAGGGATCTCTTTTTTGCCGAGCCATGCTCCTACCTTTGCACTATCGTATCCGTTTCTAATAAGAAGATCGGCATACTCAACAGCACTCTCATATGTTATAAAAGTCCCGATCAGGTAAACCATGGTCTTGTCTGCAAGTGTCACTATTTCAAGACCTCTTGTGCCAGCCAGCCTGTTAATGCCTTCAAGGACATCATCCTTGACCGGTTTCAGTGATCTGATCACTTCAACCCTGAATGTAAGCGTCGGAGGAACAGTGTCGGCAGGGACCTGCCTGACAACAACTGAAGTAACAGGTTTTTTACTCCACTCCTTTTCAAGGGTTGCTGCCTTTTCAGCTGTCACTGCTTTCCCGGCAAACAGTGCTGCAACAAAGGCATCCTTAAATCCCAGTTTCCTGACAGTTGCGAGAGCTTTGTTTGCATCAGAAAGCTTCCTGAACATTCCTGCGTAGTAGACTGTAAGATCCTTCCCTGCTATTTTGAATCCGTTGACCGGAACGATCCCCTTGAAATATGAATAACTCACCGGATTCCGGAATACCGCCACCTGAATCCGGTAAATGAGCCCCTGAGGCAGAGAGGGATTGATCAGTATCTTTTCATCAGGGGCCTTGTCTCTGACCTCAAAAACCGAATAAACTTCAACAGATTCAGGTTCTGCCGGAGTTTTGACAGTAACAGCGGCAACTGTGTCTGCGGGAGGCTTGATCTCGGATGGCTTTATGACTACTTCCTGTCTGATCGTATCCCTGCTGACCAGTAGTGTGTCTTTTATGGTCCCCGATTCAGAATTCTCAGCCAGAGTATCCGGAAGTTCTTCTACATAAGCAGCTTTATCTTTTCCTGATGTGACAGTGATATATTCTGCCGTAAAAGGTTTTTTATTCATTTCTTCCTGCGCCGCATTGTACCTGTCATCAGCCTCTTTCTGGAATGAAGCGGCAAGATTTTCCGTTTCCGTTATACTTGCTTTTAATTTCGTCCGCTCGGCATTGCTTCCCTTTTCAAGTCCCTTTTTCTGTTCTTCAGCAATCCTGTACAGTGAATCGGCTTTATACTGCAATTCAAGAGCTTCAGATAATATCTTTTCATAGTCAGAGGAGACAGAATCGTTCAACGGTAATGTTGCTCTTGGCTTTTCATCCGACGAAATAATTTTCTTACCTTCTTTCGGAGTTTCCTGTTTTTCTTCCCCTGTAACGGGAGCAATCTCAGCTACCTGGTCTGTCAGACGGCCTTCCTTCCGTTCACATTGCTGAAGGAGTTCAGGTATGTCCAGGTCGCGTGAAGCTTTTTTACCGTTGAGTTCAGTAAAGTAATTATAAGATGAAATAGCTTCAGTAAACTTGCCCGACATTTGCTGGGCTCTGCCCAGCCAGTACAATGCATCTGACGGAATAGTCCTGACGACAGCAGAACCCTGTTGTGCCTGCTTAAGCAGTGTAACAGCCTGTTCAGGTTCACGGTTCAGCCTGACGAGGCAAACACCCGAATAGTACTTGTACATAGGATCCCTGGGGTACGTTACAAGAAGCTCGCTGAATTCCCTGTACGCAAGCTCATAATCACCTTTTGAAAAAGCTTCCAGGGAGGATTGCCGTGAAGGTTTTGGCATATCCTGCGAAGAGAGATCTGTCACTGATAAAGTAAATGCCATCGTCATCAGAAGACAGATAATGTATTGACCTGTAATGAGCCCGGGATTCTTTCCTGATTTCACATGTAATTAATTTTCAGATAGTTATAAAATTACTTAAGCTATTTTTTACAAATATTTCTGTTAATAATTAAAAATCCTTTTTTATTCTGAAAACAATTCAAACTTCGTAAATTTACCCATAATAACAAAATTAAAAACCAATGGCACAATTAAAGGAAGGCATGCCGGCACCTCCGTTCGAGGGCACGGATCAGAATGGTAAAATGGTGAGAATGAGTGAATTAAAAGAGCAGATATTCGGATTGTATCAATAATAAAACCAATAATATGAGCAAAGAAAGAAAAGAGATCAACAAAGAGAAGCTGAAAGCGCTGGAGGTCACCCTTGGTAAAATTGAAAAGGATTTCGGCAAGGGGACAATAATGAAGCTTGGCGATCATGCCATTGAGAATATTCAGGTTATCTCCACCGGGTCGATAGGGCTCGATGCAGCTCTCGGTATCGGGGGATTCCCTCGCGGACGGGTGATTGAGATATACGGACCTGAGGCATCAGGGAAAACAACACTTGCGATCCATGCAATAGCCGAAGCGCAGAAGAACGGCGGTATTGCGGCAATAATCGATGCTGAACATACTTTCGACCGGAATTATGCTGAGAAGCTTGGCGTTGACGTGGAGAACCTTCTCATCTCCCAGCCCGATAACGGGGAACAGGCCCTTGAAATTACCGATAACCTTATCAGATCAGGAGCTCTCGATATTGTCGTTATCGATTCTGTCGCAGCCCTCACTCCCAAGGCTGAAATTGAAGGTGAAATGGGTGATTCAAGAATGGGGCTCCAGGCGAGGCTTATGTCCCAGGCCCTGAGAAAGCTTACAGCGAACATAAGCAAGACAAATACTTCCTGCGTATTTATAAACCAGCTCAGGGAAAAGATAGGAGTGATGTTTGGAAATCCTGAAACCACAACGGGAGGAAATGCCCTTAAATTCTACGCATCTGTGAGAGTTGACATACGGAGAACCACCCAGATCAAGGATGGCGAAGAGGTCGTCGGTAACCGTACCAGGGTGAAAATTGTAAAAAACAAGCTTGCTCCTCCTTTCAGAAAAGCTGATTTTGACATACTCTATGGCGAGGGTATTTCACAACTGGGTGAAATTGTTGACCTTGGCACCGACTTTAATATCATCAAAAAGAGCGGCTCATGGTTCAGCTACGGCGAAACAAGGATAGGCCAGGGACGTGATGCCGTCAAGCAAATATTGAAGGACAATCCCGAATTATACGACGAACTTAAAGCAAAAGTCACAGAAGCTCTTAAGAAATAATAGTATTAATATAATAGTATCAACTATGAAAAGATATCATGTTCTGATAATTCTTGCAGTTCTTGTTTTGTCCGTGTCGTGCAAGCAGAAAGAGACAGCCACACAGGAACCTGCTCCACAATTTAATAACGCGCTGACAGCTGAAGAGAAAACCGGAGGTGTAATGACACCTGAAATCATGTGGAAGTTTGGCCGTCTCGGCTCTATTGCTCTTTCTCCCTCCGGATCAACAGTACTGTATACTGTCACTGATATCGACCTGCAAAATGAAGCCAGAAGGACCAACATATTTAAGATCCCTTCATCAGGAGGAGATCCTGTACAGCTTACCACCGACGGCGGAAGCTCACCACAGTGGTTCGATGACGGCAAGTCAGTTGCCTATGTCAACAACGACGGGGACCTGGTAATAATGGATCCTGAAGGTTCTGTAAAAAAGACTGTTGAAGGTCTTAAGGATTTCGAGATATTCAGTATATCGCCGGCCGGCAGCAAAATATATTTCACCAGGAGGGTTAAGCTGGACCAGACAGCCAACGAGAAATACAGCCTGCCAAAAGCCAACGTAAGGATTATAGATGACCTGATGTACCGTCACTGGAATTCGTGGAGCGATTATTCATACAGTCATATTTTCGTAGCTGACTTCAACGGGAAAAGTGTTTCCGGTGAAAAGGATATAATGGAAGGACAGAAATTTGAGTCGCCTCTTTCACCATATTTTGATGAAGGTGAAATTTCATGGAGCCCTGACGGCAAATACATTGCCTTTACCACAAAAAGACTGAGAGGCAAGGAGGATGCGCGCAGCACCAATTCAGATATTATCCTTTATGAAGTATCAACAGGAAATGAGGTAAATATCTCCGAGGGCAACAGAGGTTATGACAGGTATCCGGTATTCTCACCTGACGGATCAAAGATTGCTTTTCAAAGCATGGAACGAGACGGTTATGAGGCTGATCTTGACCGGCTCATGGTGTTTGATATAAAAAACAAAAGCTGTACGTGGATAACAAAAGGCTGGGAATTTGATGTGGAAAGTATCAACTGGGCCGACGAACAGAATATTTACTTTATCTGCGCGTATATGGGAACTTCGCAGGTGTTCAGTACAAACATAAGCGGTAAAGGCGTTGACCGTGTCACAGATGGCATGCATGAACTTGGTTCCCTGCAACTGGAATCAGGAAAAATGGCAGCATCAATCAGGTCGTTTTCACTTGCACCGGAGGTTGTATCTATCGATATGAGCTCGGGCGAGGTAAAACAGATCAGTGGAATAAATAAATCCATCTATGAATCCATTAAGATTGGGAAATCAGAAGAGAAATATATCAGGACCAGGGATGGCAAGGATCTTCAGATGTGGGTAATTTTCCCTCCGGATTTTGATCCTTCCGGGAAATACCCGGCGCTTCTCTTTTGCAACGGAGGACCCCAGAGCACTCTCGGGCCTTTCTGGTCATACCGCTGGAATATGCAGATGATGGCCGCAAAAGGATACATTGTTTACGCTCCCAACAGACGGGGTATCGCCGGCTTCGGCCAGGCATGGAAGGAACAGATCTCAGGTGATTACGGAGGGAAAAACATGCAGGATTATCTTGATGCCACAGATGCCATGGCAAAAGAACCATTTGTCGATCCTGAGAGGATGGCTGCAGTTGGTGCCAGCTACGGAGGGTACTCAGTATTCTATCTTGCCGGAATTCATGGAGGAAGGTTCAAAGCTTTCATTGCACACTGCGGTATGTTCAATTTCGCCAGCTGGTACGGAACAACCGAAGAACTCTGGTTCCCTGATAAGGATATTGAAGGGCCTTACTGGAATACACCAAAGAGCTACCAGTTCTCGCCCCACCTTATGGCCGAAAACTGGGATACGCCGATATTAATAATTACCGGCGCCAATGATTTCAGAATCCCTTATACACAGAGCATGGAAGCATTCCAGGCTGCTCAGCTTAATAATGTTCCAAGCCGGCTGCTTTTCTTCGAGGATGAGTCTCATTTTGTGCAGAAACCGCAGAATGCAGTTATATGGCAGAATGAGTTCTTCATCTGGCTGGAGACATATTTGAAATAAGAAACAAGATAAAAATCAGGGAGAACAATTAAGCAGGCCCAGTACCTTTTCCACTTTTTCCTCCAGGGGCAGTTCTCCGTCAATCCAGTTGATCTGAACACCTTTACGTTCCATTCCCCTGAACCAGGTCATCTGCCTTTTGGCAAACTGATGTATCGCGATCTCAAGGTTTTTTACCATCTCCCTGTATCCAAGTTTTCCTGTCAGGAAAAGGGTAATGTATTTATATTCAAGACCATAATAAATAAGTATCTCTTTCCTGACTCCTTCGTCAAGCAATTTCTTCACTTCATCAACCATTCCTTCATCCAGTCTGTTTTTCAGCCTCTCTGTGATCCTTTTGCGTCGTGCATCCCTGTCGAACATAATACCTGCAATAAGGGGTTTCATATCCGGAAACTGTGTTTGTTTCCTTGCCTTATTTTTGTTAAAATGTTCAATCTCAATCGCCCTTATCACTCTTTTTTTTGTGTCAATATCAGTTGTGTTATGAAGCTTCCTGTAAGTCGATAATATCCCTATAAGCTCCTCCATGCTCTTTTTTTCCAGCCTTGTTCTCAACCCGCTGTCGGGCGGCACTTCATACATCTTGTATCCTGTTACAATACTGTCAACATACATACCTGATCCCCCGCAAACCACTGGAAATACCCCGCGTTTCTTCAGGTCTTCATAAACATTCCTGAAATCACGCTGGTATTCAAAGACATTGTATTTGTATCCCGGATCCGCAATATCTATCAGATGGTGAGCAACAGTTTTCCCGTCGAGATTATACTCTGAATAATCCTTTCCCGTGCCAAGGTTCATTCCACGATATACCTGGCGGGAATCGGCGCTTATTATCTCACCTCCAAGACTGGCGGCCACAGCAACTGCCAGTGATGTCTTGCCCGACGCCGTGGTTCCCGTAACTACCAGCAGATCATATCCCGGATTCAACTTAAGAGGCATTGTGATAACTGTTTACCAGATAAGCAAATTACCATAAATTTACTTAATTTTGCCGGTCCCTGATCTGTTTTAAGAACAATAATCAATGAAAAGGAACACTGGTGATATAGTAATACGGAATAAAAAGGCTTCGCATGATTATGAGTTCCTTGAAAAATTCGTTGCAGGTATCAAGCTTACGGGTACTGAAATTAAATCGATAAGGCTTGGGAAAGCGGTTCTTGCAGATTCATATTGCTTTTTCAGTGATGGAGAGCTTTTCATAAAGGGTATGCATATTGCAGAATACTGGTGGGGTAATCTGAATAATCATGATCCATTGAGGGAGCGCAAGCTTCTGCTTACAAAACGTGAACTGAAACGGATTGACAGAAAAGTAAAGGAAACAGGGCTGACTATAATTGTCATAAAAGTCTTTGTCAACGAAAAGGGATTGGCTAAGGCAGAGATAGCTATTTCGAAGGGCAAAAAGGAATATGATAAACGTCAGACCATCAAGAAGAAAGATATTGACAGGGAACTGGACAGAGTCAGGAAGAGATAATCAGAAGTTCGGACTCAATAAATATCTTGAGTAGAATTTCACTATTGTATTAACAGCATCTTTTGAAGTATCGACGATTGTGAACAGGTTGAGATCATCAGATGATATATTGTGTTCTTCGGCGAGCATTTCCTCTTTAATCCACTCTAGCAGTCCCTTCCAGTATTTTTTGCCGACAAGAATGATCGGGAACTTCCCTATTTTGCGTGTCTGAATGAGTGTAATTGCCTCAAAAAGCTCATCAAATGTTCCGAATCCTCCCGGAAGAACAATAAATCCCTGGGCATATTTCATGAACATAACCTTCCTTACAAAGAAATGATCGAACGTAATAAGCTTATCGGCATCAATAAATGAGTTAGGTCTCTGTTCAAACGGAAGATCAATGTTGATCCCTACTGATTTTCCATTGCCGCGTTTGGCACCTTTGTTAGCAGCTTCCATTATACCGGGCCCGCCGCCGGTGATCACACCGTATCCTTTCTGAACCAGCCTGAAGGCTATATCTTCAGCAAGACGGTAATATTTGTCATTATGATGTGTTCTTGCAGAGCCAAAAATTGAAACGCACGGCCCGATACGGGCAAGTTTTTCAAAACCTTCAACCAGTTCGGAAATGATTTTGAACACCCGCCAGGAATCTGTGATATGTATCTCATGCCATGCCTTTTCTTCAAAGGCGGCTTTTGTCAGGTCTATCTGTGAAGGTCTATCCTTTTTGCCCATATTAAAAGTTTTTATTATTCCAAATATAATTATTTTCTTATGCCTTCAGCTCTGGTTTCAGGAATATTCCCGTATAGCTGTTGTCAAATTCAGCCAGTTTTTCGGGTGAACCTGAAAAAATAATATTGCCTCCTTCCTTGCCTCCTTCTCTGCCAAGATCAACAATATAATCGGCCATTTTAATAACATCAATATTATGTTCTATAACTATAACCGTGTTTCCCCTGTTTACAAGCCTGTTAAGAACATCGAGCAGGACCCTTACATCCTCAAAGTGCAACCCTGTTGTCGGCTCGTCAAGAATATATAGTGTTTTCCCGGTATCACGGCGGGCAAGCTCTGTTGCCAGTTTGACACGTTGTGCTTCACCTCCGGAGAGTGTTGTTGACTGCTGTCCAAGCTTGATGTAGCCGAGTCCAACATCCTTCAGGGTTTTTATCTTATGATGTATTGACGGAACGTTGGCAAAGAATTCCACGGCCATGTTCACTGTCATATCGAGAACATCACTGATAGATTGCCCTTTATATTTCACTTCGAGTGTTTCGCGATTGTAGCGCCTGCCATTGCATTCGCTGCAGTGAACATAAACATCGGGAAGAAAATTCATTTCAATTGTTTTCACACCTGCCCCTTCGCAGCTTTCACATCTTCCCCCTTTTACATTGAATGAAAACCTGCCTGCATTGAATCCACGGATCTTAGCTTCCGTTGTCTGTTCAAAAAGATTCCTTATATCTGTAAAAACACCGGTATATGTCGCAGGATTTGACCTTGGAGTTTTTCCGATCGGTGACTGGCTAACCTCTATAACTTTATCAAGATGCTCAAGTCCTGTTATCTCTTTGTAAGGCAATGGCATTTTGCCTGAGTTATGGAACCGTCGTGCAAGTGCCGGATGGAGTGTCTGGTTTATAAGTGAAGATTTACCGCTTCCCGAAACGCCTGTTACACAGATAAATGTACCCAACGGAATTACGATATCCACATTATTCAGGTTATGACCCGTAGCCCCGGTCATCATCAGGAATTTCCCGTTGCCTGTTCTGCGATGTTCCGGAATATTGAATCTCTTCTTGTTATTGAGAAATCCTGAAGTCAGAGTCTCGCATTTTTTAATTTCATCAGGTTTTCCCTCAGCTACCACCAGTCCCCCGTGAAGTCCCGCACCCGGTCCCATATCTATAATATGATCGGCCGACAGGATCATTTCCCTGTCATGCTCAACCACAATGACCGAATTGCCTGAATCCCTGAGTTGTTTCAAAGCATGTATCAGGCGTCTGTTATCCCTCTGGTGAAGTCCTATGCTTGGTTCATCGAGGATATAAAGGACATTCACAAGCTGTGAACCTATCTGGGTAGCCAGTCTTATTCTCTGGCTTTCGCCCCCTGAAAGGGTTCTGGCTCCCCTGTTAAGGGAAAGATAGTCAAGGCCCACCTCAAGGAGGAAGCCCAGCCGTGCCCTGATTTCCTTTAAGATTTCTGCTGCAATCAGTCTCTGCTTCCCTGTAAGCTTTTTCTCAACATCAGAAAGGAACTTCGATAATTCCCTGATATCCATAGCTGACAGCTCACCTATATTCTTTTCTGCTATCCTGAAATACAAAGATTCCTTTTTAAGCCTTGTCCCGTTGCATTCAGGACATACATCATATTGTACATACTGATCTTTAAGCCTGGTCCCGTTCTTCTTTCCGTTTATAGCCTCGATATTGCCAACGAAATTGACCACACCTTCAAAAGTCAGGAAATAGTTTGATGTCATTCCCAGCGGTGTATTGGACAGTTTCAGCACCTCATTTGAGCCATAGAGCACCTTGTTCAAAGCATCTTCCGGGATGTCACTTATCGGGGTGTCGAGAGTAAACCCGTTCTTTTCGGCTATCGCCTCAATCTGCCAGAATATCCACACATTCCTGTATTTTCCGAGAGGTTCAATGCCTCCTTTCCTGATGCTGAGGCTTCTGTCGGGGATAAGCTTCTTTTCATCTATGCTTGAAACATCTCCAAGCCCGTTGCAATGAGGACAGGCACCCTGGGGTGAATTAAAGGAGAATGTATGGGGAGCAGGCTCATTATATGAAATCCCTGTAACCGGACACATAAGATGTCGGCTGAAGAATCTCGGTTCGTTGCTTTCGCTTTCCAGCATCATCATCACTCCGTCACCCTGGTCAAGAGACATCTTAACTGAATCCATCAGTCTCTTATCCGTTATATCCCCTACCCTGAATTTATCAATTACTAGCTCAATAAAATGGGTTTTGTAACGGTCCAACTTCATTCCCGGCTGGAGTTCCCTTATTTCATTATTGATGCGGACATTTAGAAATCCTTTTCTCCTGAGCTGTTCAAACAACTCTTTATAATGTCCCTTACGTCCTTTGACTACAGGAGCCAGAAAATATACCTTTTTACCCGCAAAACGACTCTTTACCAGGTCAATTATCTGATCATCAGTGTATTTGACCATCTTTTCACCTGAGGTCCACGAATATGCATCAGCGGCTCTTGCATACAATAGCCGGAGGAAATCATAAATCTCTGTTATTGTACCGACCGTGGAGCGTGGATTTTTGTTTGTTGTTTTTTGTTCGATGGAAATAACCGGACTCAATCCTGTTATCTTGTCAACATCAGGGCGTTCCATACCGCCAAGGAATTGTCGCGCGTATGCTGAGAGGGTTTCCATATAACGGCGCTGTCCTTCTGCATATATTGTATCAAAAGCCAGGGAAGATTTCCCGCTGCCGCTGAGCCCGGTAATAACCACAAGCTTGTTCCGCGGAATAGTAACATCTATATCCTTAAGATTATGGACCCTTGCTCCGAGGACTTTTATTTCTTCACTCATCTTGACCCTCCACCGTGATCTTGTCAGCTTTCAGGCTCCGGATCTTCAGAATTTCTCATTCCTTTTGCCGGGATCTTTATAATATATTCCTTATTGGGCTTAGGTGTCAGATAGGGTTTCCTGAGCCATGGATTCAGAAATTTCAAAAGCTTATAATTTGTCCCATACTGTTCAGCGAAGCGGGCAAAGCTTGTCACTGCAGTGTCAACTTTAACTTCATGGTATTTCAGTTCAGGATACAGTTCTTCCTTTTTGATCATGAATCCATAACTTTCAGGATCAGAAATAATAAGTTTATAGGCGACAGCCCTGAAAATATACCGGGCAGTCTCTTCTGTCAGGAGAAGATCGTAATAGCTGTTCTGCCCCTGGATTTGAATCTGCTCATCGATGGCTGACCTGCCGCCGTTATATGATGCGGCTGCAAATGTCCAGTTTCCATACTTTTCGTATGATTTCCTGAAATAATCGCATGCAAACTGGGTTGATTTTTCGATATTATAACGCTCATCAACCACGGAATTGATCTCCATTCCCTGCTCTGTTCCAGTTGCCTGCATGATCTGCCAGAATCCTGTTGCACCTGCCGGTGATACCATGTTGCTGTACTCGCTTTCAGCTGCGGCCAGGTATTTGAAATCATCAGGGATATCATTCTTCCGGAGTATTTTCTCAATGACGGGCAGGTAGCGGTTTGCCCTTTTAATGATAAGTATCGTTGAAGAGTGCCGGTAAGCACTTGTAAGAATTTCGCGTTCAAGACTTTCTCTGGTATCAAAATTCCCGAGCGGCATTCTTTCACCTGCGAAGGTTACATTTTCAGGCAGCTTATAAGGTTTATTTGAAAATAAAGTGTCAGAGAGAGCCACCATCCGTGCCGGATTTCCGGATTGCCTAAAACTCTGGGTAACAGAGAGTAATACTATTACCGTGCCGGCTATAATCAAAGCTGCAAATATTGTATTCCGCCTCAGATAAATCATAATTGCCAGGGTGTTTAGAAATAAAGTGCAAAGGTAATGTTTTTATACCTGATAAATAATTTCAGGATATCCAAAAATTAAAAAGATTCAAAATACGGCGGGAGATTTTTCAGAATTTGTAAGTAATACCGGAGAAGACCCCGAACGAATAAGGATGGATCTTCATCCCTGGTATATCATTGAATGGACTGATATAATATCTGAATGTTGGTTCAAGGTTAAGTGAGAGGTTATTGGCAAAGCTGTATTCCATTCCCATTCCCAAGGAGCTGCTGAAGGTGATCAAATTGAGTCCTTCAGTCTTTCCTACTTGTGTTTTGTTGCCATCTGCCGAGGCATAAACTGAATTGTTAACCAGCAGGTTTGATGATACTCCTCCAATAATGTTAAAATCAAGCGCCCTGTCAATAACCTTATATCTCAAAATGACCGGCAGTTCAAGATAGCCGAAGTTCTGCCGTACTGAATTGTCAAGATATGTAAGTGATTCTTTTACAGGGTCAAACACGTTAATATTATAGTATGTTTGTATCCTGTCTGTCGCCAGTCCATCTTTCAGGAAAATATCACTATTACTTGTGCGTATAATTCCGTTGGAGGTAGTCACCGCAAAAACAGGATTGCCTTTTGCATTGTTTTGTTGTCCGAATCCGCTGTAAGCAGTGATGCCAGTAAGTTCTTTGCCGATTGTCGAATAGTAGAGACCTGACTGTATGCTGAATCTCCTGTTTATCTTGTAGGATAATGCTAATCCTCCGGAATAATTAACAATATTCTGTTCTGCTGCCATTGCCCTGGAAACAGCTTCGTTCTCGCCTGAGGTGATCCGTGATTGATAAGTGGGTGCAAATAATGCGGATATTGACCATCTGGTTGGTCCTTTGCTGCCTGTATTATCAGGAAGGGTCAGTGAATTCTCTTCATCAGGATTGAAATAACTGGCTCTGCCATAACTCAATGCAGTAAGTTCTGCCGGAGTGTTATTTTTATCTGACACATCATCTGACTCCGGGGGATTTTCGATATTCTGTACAGCGGCAAAAATATTGTCGGTTTTGACCGCTTCAGGTAACTGGTCGTCAGGTATTGAAGCTCTGGAAAAAACTCCCTGGTTTTGTGAAACTTCATTATAGGGCAGAATTGCAGCAGCAGCTCCGGGTAAAGGTGTAACTGATTCCGGATTAAGCGCAATAACCGGATTCTCCAGTTCTGCCGAAATCTCCCTGCTGAACCTGTATGCCAGCAAGCTTAGTGACAGGACCACAGCTATCATTGCTGCAGCCCTGAAAATAACCAATGGCAGCTGTTTCTTTCTGATGGCAGGCCTAATATCATCCCATACATCCTGCGGCGGAAGAACTTCATAGTCTTTCAGTCCGTTCCTGAAAACAATATCAATATTTGCCCCTCTGTTATCCATTCAGCAATTTCTTCTTAAGTCCTGTATATGATCCTACTCTCTTCTGGAGAATTGCTCTTGCCCGGGAGAGGTTCGATTTTGAGGTCCCCTCCGATATATTCACCATCCTGCTGATCTCCTTGTGTGAATATCCTTCAATCGCGAAAAGGTTGAATATCATCCGGTATTTTGGCGGCAGTTCCCTGATAATTCCCAAAAGGTCAACTGCTTCAAGACCTGAATAATCTTCATTATCCGGATCAGCATCAGGTTCCGGGATATCGTCAATATCATCAACCCTGTAGAGGTTATGCCTCGACCGGTATTTTTCCAGTGCCGTATTGACAATTATCCTGCGTATCCAGCCTTCAAAGGAACCCTCGTGTTTGTAATTTGCAAGATTTTCAAAGATCTTAATAAATCCTTCCTGTAAAATATCCTTTGCCTCTTCATCGTTGCCTGAATACTGAAGACATACGGTATACAGCCTGGCTGCATGCCGCCTGTACAGAAGCTCCTGATCTCTTCTGTTACCTTTAAGACAACCGCTGATGATATTTTTAATCTCTGACAAGGCTTTTATATACCTACAAGAGTATAAAAATACATAAAAATTGTCTTAAATCCATATTCCAGCCATAAGATTGATGAAGAAACTTTAAAAAAGGTTGCTTTAAACCTAAAATGAGACTGGTGGCAAAAGAATTAAAGGCATCAGGCGTCAGGTGTCAGAGAAAAGATTTTCTTGCCTGTCGCCTGTAGCCGGTCGCCTGAAGCCGATTACAGATGAATCACCTCTCCGTATGCTGCCGCTGCCGCTTCCATGATAGCTTCCGACATTGTTGGATGCGGATGAACAGCCTTTATGATCTCATGGGCTGTGGTTTCAAGTTTTCTTGCCACCACAATCTCTGAAATCATCTCAGTTACATTTTCTCCTATCATATGAGCGCCAAGCATTTCTCCGTAGGCAGCATCAAAAACAAGTTTAATAAAGCCATCCTTTGAACCTGAAGCGCTTGCTTTGCCTGAGGCGGTAAATGGGAATTTTCCGACTTTCACCTCATACCCTGCTTCCCTGGCCGCTGCCTCAGTAAGACCTACCGATGCTATTTCAGGATTGGTATATGTACAGGCAGGGATGTTTTTGTAATCAAGGGGTTCCACATCCATTCCTGCCATTTTTTCGATACATATGATGCCTTCAGCAGAGGCAACATGGGCAAGTGCAGGACCATGAACAATATCCCCGATAGCGTAGACACCCGGAGCTGAAGTACGATAGTATTCATCTACCAGCACCTTGCCCTTGTCAGTTTTGACTCCGGCTTTATCAAGTCCTATACCTTCAATGTTTGTTGTCACCCCGACTGCTGACAGTACAATATCCGCTTCCGTCGTCTCGATACCCTTTGGTGTCTTTATTGTAACCACACATTTCTCTCCTGACGTTTCAGCAGATTCAACCGAGGATCCGGTCAGGATCTTCATTTTGAGTTTTTTAAATGACCTTTCAAGCTGCTTTGATACTTCCTCATCTTCATTGGGAACCAGCCGCGGAAGGAATTCAACCAGAGTCACTTCTGTTCCTATAGCCTGGTAGAAATTCGCAAACTCACTTCCAATCGCGCCAGAACCTACTACAACCATTGATGCAGGCTGTTCTCTGAGGGTCATCGCTTCCCTGTAACCTATTATTTTCCGGCCGTCCTGCTTCAGGTTGGGCAGTTCCTTCGACCGTGCACCTGTGGCAAGAATTATGTTTTCAGCCGAAAGGTTTGTTTTCTTTCCTTCCGCATCCTCAATTTCCACGGTATTATTCCCTGCAAGGCGGCCGAATCCCTTTATGTGCATTATGTTATTCTTTTTAAAGAGGAATTGTATCCCTTTGCTCATACCGTCAGCGACACTACGGCTGCGAGCGATGATCGCACCAAAATCGGGTTTGACCTCCCCCTTCACCCTGATACCATAATCCGATGCATGATTAATGTATTCAAAAACCCGGGCGCTTTTCAGCAGCGATTTTGTCGGTATACATCCCCAGTTAAGGCAGATCCCTCCCAGTTCGGCCTTTTCAACTACCGCTACTTTCATCTTTAACTGCGAGGCTCGTATTGCGGCAACATAACCGCCCGGCCCGCTTCCGATTATTATCAGATCATATTCCATATCAGTTTTTTACTTTAATACCTGAATCTTAAATCATGGTTTTTGTCTTTTCCCTCTCATCATCACAATCCGGAAAATACCTTTTACAATAAGCCATATCAAAACAAGTGTAAAAATAATTGTTGCACCTACCGGGATACCTGCATAATATGAGATAACGTATCCTGCAGCCGTTCCGGCAAATCCTGCTACAACTGACCAGATAATGATCCTTGAATAGACCCTGGTGAAAATCATGGCTATATTTGGCGGAATGGTCAGCAGTGAAAGAACAAGAATAACGCCGGCCATCCTGATATTCAGTACAATGGTAAGTGCTATCAGCGCTGTGGTAATATATTTAAAGGTGTTGACATAAGGCGAATAAGTCCGTGCAAATGCCTCATCATAAGAGATATAGAGGATTGTACGGTAGAAAATACTGAAATAGGAGATCAGCAGCAGCGACATTATTCCAAGTGCAATGATATCGGCATATGTAACTGTCAGGATACTGCCGAAAAGGTAACTCATAAGGTTTGGGGAATAACCTGGTGTCATATATATGAAGATTATCCCAATCGCCATTCCGAAAGCCCATAATATGCCTATTGCAGAATCCTCCCTGATTTTGTGCCTTACTGACAGGTATTCCACGCCCAGGGCGGAAATGATCCCGAATATGGCAGCTCCTATCACCGGATTGAATCCCGCATAATATCCGATACCTATCCCGCCAAATGAGGCATGTGTAATCCCTCCGCTGAGAAAAACCATTCTCCTGGAAACGATATAAGTCCCTGCAAGCCCTGCAGTTATGCTGGCAAAAACTGCTCCAAGCAATCCTTTCAGGATAAATTCATATTGAAAAAAAGTGCCTTCCAATCAACTGTGGATTTTAAGTACTGTATGCGGAACCTCACCATGGGTGATCAGCTGAACAGGACATCCGTAAGCAAGGAGCTGTTCATTGGTTATCTCTGACGAGGGGTGATAATGAAGTCCCATGTTTACACAAGCATAGGATTTCACATAAGATGAGATCATTCCTATATCATGAGATACCATCAGGATTGCCATACGCCTGTTCAGGTCACGCAGTTTCTCATAGAAATCATTTTCAAAATTTGAATCTACAAAGTTGCCGGGTTCATCCAGGAGCAGTAATTGGGGATTGCCTATGATTGCCCGTCCAAGGAAAACCCTCTGCAGCTGACCTCCTGACAATTCATTCAACGACGAGTGTGCCAATGCTGAAAGTCCCAGTTCATCAATCACCTCTGCCGCCCTTTTCTTATCTTTCTTTGACATTCTCGAAATTATCTTTTTACGGATCATCATTCCTGAGAGTATCACATCCGTTACAGTTACCGGGTAGGTAATATCTCCTGTTGAGATCTGGGGCAGGTATCCTATGCTGTTGCCGCTGGCAAGATCGTTGCTGAAAATAATCTTCCCGCTGACCGGTTTTATCAATCCGAGTATCACCTTGAGAAGGGTTGTCTTTCCTCCTCCGTTAGGTCCTATCACTCCAATGAAATCGCTTTCGCTCACCCTGAAACTGACATCCCGGAGCGCAAAGCCGGTACCATAGGAAACAGATACAGAATTCATTTCAAACAGGTACAACATAATCTTAATTTACGTTGAAGCTTCTATGCAATTGAGTTATTATTTTAATCGTTGTATCCAGCCACTCTTCCGACAGGGGATCTATTACCTCAACCTTTGCTCCAATCTCATGTGCAATTGTACCGGCATTCCTGCTGTCGTACTCTTTCTGGACAAAGATCGTTGTAATGCTTTCTTCCCTGGCCAGGTCTATGAGTTCTTTTATTCTTGACGGAGGTGGCTCCTTCCCTTCAAACTCCACCGCTACTTCGACAAGATCATAATCCCTGGCCAGATATCCTAGATTAGGATGATATATCATGAATGATCTTCCAGCAGCATCCCTGAAAAGTGAACCTGCCAGACTGTCAGCCCTGGTGATCTTTGAAAGCAGGATTTCGTAATTTGAATCATAATTTTGTGTTTCCCCGGGATTAAGGCTGCAAAGCAAATCTTTTATGGAAGAAGCCATAATAACAGCACATTTTGGTGAAACCCAGTAATGCGGATCTGCTCCTTCATCATGTTCCTCTTCATGTTGCTCACCGGGAACTATAGGATTTATCTTATCACCCAGGGACAGTTTAACCATAGTTTTATTGATCTGATAAAACCTGTCCAGCCATGCTTTTTCAAATCCAAGGAATCCATCGCTTATATAGGCTTTTGATTTTCCCAGTTTATTTATCTGCTCCGGATATGGTTCATAAATATGGGGATTGGCTCCGGCCGGGACCATTATATTAACCATGAAATCGTCTCCGGCTATTTCCTCAACAAAATATTTAAAAGGCGCTATGCTCACGGTGATAATATTCTTTTCTGGTCCTGAAAGATCATGCCTGCACGACATTAAAGCAATAAGCATCAGAAAGGCAAACCACTTTTTCATAATATTTAAAACTCACGGCCGGATACAAAATTAACATATAACAGAACAAAAGGTTTATGTGTTGCAAATAAAATAATATACGCTATTTTTGATACCGATAACTGGAACGACCGGATGAAGAATAAAGGAGAGATACTTGCAGCAATTCTGCAGGATTTTAAAGATTGTTACCTTTTCCTCCATAATACAAAAGAATTCGCTGTCGTTGAAATGATAATGAATGAAGGATTCATTTTTGAAAGCCAGCTTCCGCATTCCACCGACCGTGTCAATCCCTACGAACCAATAGAAATTACTTACTTCCTTTTCCAGCGGAAAGATTACGGCTTGTATACCATCATCATAGCAATTCCAAAATCCATATATGAAATCTATTCTGATGTCTCAAACAGATATGATACCGGGATCGAAGAAGTAATGACAATTACTGATCCCCATTATGGTGATAATGATGAACTTATCTATACGGCTTCCCCAAAACACATACTGGGTTATTTCAATATCAGGACTGCTGAGTTCTTCAGAAATAAGAACTGGGATCCTGCATTCAACAATAATCTTTTAAGGCCTCCGGCCAGAAGACCGGTTAAACCCGACAAATTCGAATAATTCAATTTTACATATGAAAATATCAGTTAGGATTTTTTTAATAACTATAGCGGGTTGTATTCTGTTCAATTCTGCCTGGGCACAGAAACAGTATACAAGCTATAAATCAATGATGCAAAACATTAACGCCCTGACAAAAGAGTACCCGGCTTTATGCTCTGTCAAATCTCTGGCCAGAAGTGCAGGGAACAATGAGATAATGGTTCTTGCTATAGGTACCGGGGAGAGGGACAACAAGCCCGGGATCGCTGTTCTTGGCGGCATTGAGGGAAGCCATATCCTTGGAAAAGAGCTTGCTTTCGGCTTTGCTTCCTCCCTTCTGAAAGAATCTGGTTCTCCCGAAATCAAATCCCTCCTGGAGAAGATCACCTTCTACGTGTTCCCGGATGTCAGTCCGGATGCCACTGAACAGTTCTTCAGGGATCTGAAATATGAGAGGAACATAAATGCACGGTCAACTGATGAAGACAGGGATTTTACATTTGATGAAGATCCGTATGAAGATCTTGACAAAAACGGATTTATAACAATGATCCGTGTGACGGATCCTGCAGGCACATACGCAGAAAGCTCTGAAGATAAAAGAGTTATGGTGCAAGCTGACCTTTCAAAGGGACAAACAGGATCATTTTTTATTTATTCCGAAGGAATAGATAATGATAAGGACGGAAGCTTTAATGAGGATGGTCCCGGAGGCGTTAATTTCAACAGGAACCTGACATTCAATTATGAGGAATTTGGCACCAATGCGGGACTTCATCCCGTTTCTGAACCTGAATCAAAAGCAGTGCTTGATTTCCTTTTCGATCATTTTAATATTTATGCCACTTTTGCATTCGGACCCCAGGACAATCTGAATCCACAACAAAGACCCAATGATCGTCAGGGGGCTTTGCCATCTCCTGATCAGGCTCAGACACCTGCACAGGAACAATCCCGGGTCCGTGTCCAGGGACAGTTTCCGCCTCAGGGGCAGCGGCGGATGATGGGACAGAACAGGAAAATCACCTCTGTTCAGAAATCAGACGAGATAATTATAAAACTTGTTGCTGATAAATACCGTGAAATAACAGCGACCAGGGGTGCTCCTGCGGTTAAAACAGCACCCGGAAATTTCATGGAGTGGTCTTATTATCATTATGGCAGGTACAGTTTCAGTACTCCGGCATGGTGGATCCCTGTTGAAAGGGATAAGAATGCAGAGGTCACATTCCTGAAATATGCAGAAGAAAATAAAATTGACGCTGTATTTGTTCCATGGACCGAAATAAAACATCCTGACTTCCCCGGTAAAAAGACCGAGGTTGGAGGTATAAAACCTTTCTCAATGATCAATCCTCCTGCTGATAAACTGGAAGATCTGATAGCAAAGAATTACAAATTCATAGTTGCAGTCGCAGGTATGCACCCTGAGCTAGAATTTCTCGACGCTGAAATTGAAAATAAGGGGGATAATGTTTTCAGGATATCACTTAAAGTGCACAATAAAGGAATATTTGCCACATGTTCTGAAGCCGGCATGAACAATATGTGGACCAGGCTTATGCGGATAAGTGTTGAAACTGCCGATGGTCAGAAATTCCTGAGCGGACAGAAAGTCCAGCGAATAGAAAGGCTCGAAGGTGATGGCTCAGCAGAATTCAGCTGGCTGATCATGGGAAAAGGCGCTGTCAGAATTACTGCCGGTGCAATAAACACCGGGATTATAAATACAATCCTGGAACTTAAATAAAAACCATTCAAAGAGATTGTCATGAAGAAGATATTATCGACCGTTATACTGGTATCAGCACTTATTTTACTCACTGTTCCGGTCCTGCCTCAGGGAGCAGATCTGTTTTTCAAGGCTTCAGGTACACCTGCAAATCCTAAAGTACAGGTATCGTGGAACAAGTATTATACAGTTGCCGGTGTGGCAGATTTCTGCAAAAAGCTGGCTGCTGCATACCCCGGCCTTGTAACACTGGAAACTATCGGAAAATCATACCAGGGACGTGATATAAACCTGCTTGCCATTTCAGACAAGGAAACAGGTGATCCTGACCTGAAGCCAGGTTACTGGATAGACGGCAATATACATTCAACAGAGCTGCAGGGAACGGAAATTGCTATGTACACTGCGTGGTATCTCTGTGAGATGTACAATGAAAACTCATTTATCAGGGAGCTTCTTAAGGACAAGACATTCTATATTACCCCCACCATCAATCCGGATTCACGTGAGTATTTTACATCTGTCGGCGTACCCCCGAGATCTGGTATGATGCCATGGGATAATGACCGGGATGGTTTTTACGACGAAGACGGGTCGGATGATCTTAACAACGACAGGAATATAAGCCAGATGAGAAGGAAGAACCCTGATGGCGAATTTATTACGGATCCCAAAGACCCGAGAAGAATGATACGTGTAGAACCCGGGCAAAAGGGTGAATATGAGATGCTGGGGCAGGAAGGGATTGACAATGATGGTGACGGTCTGATCAACGAGGATGGCCCCGGAGGGTATGACGGCAACCGTGACTGGGGGTTTAACTGGGAACCTAATTATGTGCAAAGCGGTGCACATAAATATCCTTTTTCCCAGCCGGAGAATCAGGCGATCAGGAATTTCATAGTAATGCACCGGAATATTACCGGAGCCCAGTCATTTCATAATTCAGGCGGGATGATTCTCAGGGGTCCGTCAATCCAGGGCGGAGGAGCCGAGGTAAGCAGCCGGGCTGATGATGCTGTAATCGATGCCATAGGTAAGAAGGGAGAGCTGATGATCCCCGGGTATAAACTGCTGACCATATGGAAAGATCTGTACCCTGTTTATGGAGGAGAAGTCGACTGGTGGCAGGGAGCAATGGGATGCTTTGTCTATTCCAATGAACTGTGGAACAGCTATTTGATGTTCTATGACACCACCAACACTGATCAGTATGAATTTGACAGGCTGCTTCTGTTCGAGGATTCATTCATCCCATGGAAAAAGTACAATCATCCTGTATACGGTGAAGTCGAAATAGGAGGATTCGGCAAAAATTTCGGAAGACTTCATCCCGGGTTTATGATTGAAACTGATGCTCACCGAAATGCCGCTTTCTGTATATATAATTCTTACCAGACACCGAAGCTTGAAGTGATTAATCTTAAGGTAAACAAGCTTGACGGAGGGCTTATGGAAGTTACTGCCACTGTGGTTAACAGAAGAATGCTGCCAACACATTCCGCAAGCAATTTAAAATATAAAATTGATCCTCCCGACTATGTTTATCTGGATGGAGGAACAGTTATCGCCGGAATGACTGTAGAGAATGCCGATCTCAACCGCACAACGGAGCAGAAAAAAAATCCGCAACGGATGGAAATATCAAATATTGCAGGTTATCAGAGTATTGACCTTAAATGGATAGTAAAAGGCGGAAGTAAATATACAGTCAGGATTGAAAGTGTCAAAGGCGGAAGGGTTTCGTCACAGACAGAATAAAAAATGAGGCCGTCCCCCTGATACGGCCCCATTTTTCAGAAATAAAAACTTACTGATCTGAAGAGGGAATGATATCTAATATGTCTGAAGAGAGATCTTGAAGTATCCTGTTGCTTTTGAAGAGTTTATTTCAAACTTCCATGCCCCGGTTTTATCCTTGTTTTCAGTATCGGAGATGACAAATGATTTCCGCCAGTTCAGGTTGCCCGATTCATCAATTACTATGTCGGAGTAGGTTTTCCCGCCGGGCATGATGATCTTGATGCGTATCTCTCCTGATTTGCAATCGCCGTTAACTGACATCACAACAGTTCTTGCTGTAGTTTCAACATCAAAAGTATAATCCCTGGAGAAGGTTGTTTCTTTAACGTTCTTTGAAAAATCCCATGTGGTCCTTTCAGAATCACCATTCAAATGTGTAAAGACATCGATCCCGGGAGTAACAACAAAGGGTTCTCTGTTAAAATAGGATCTGTTTCGTCCAATATCCTCATAAACCCTGAATGTCCTGTCTAAACGGTTTGAATCATTCCAGATAACCCTGTAATTTCTCATGGCTTCGTCCACGACTTTTCTCTGGTCCTCAAGTACTTTCTGAACTTCCTCCTGGGCTTTTTTCTGCTCGGCCATTGCTTTTTTCTGAGCATTAATGGCTTCCTGCATCTGTAATTCCTTTTCCTTCTCCTCTCTTGACTTTTCCTGGGCATTTACCTGCTGGAAAGAAGTACCGGCTATAAGTAGGAAAACTACTGCTAATATTAATCTGCTCTTTTTCATGACTGCCTGGTTTTATTATTTTCCAATTCAAAGATAATGCCGTCAGACCATCTGTTTTGTTAATACCAGGTTAATGCAGGGTTAATGTTTGAGCTTCTTTGCCGGCCTATTGATAAAAATTGAATACTTTTGAAAAGAAAACTGAAATATATGCAAAAGAGGAATACAATCCTGCTGCTTGGGATATTTGCTATCATAGTCCTTATCGCCGGTCAGTTTATAATAATCAAAGGTGTCTGGCAGCAAAAGGATGAGATGCTCTATCTCAGGTACAGGTCGCTTTCGCAGGAAGCAGTGGCCGCTTTGCGCGGCATTCGGTCATTTGATCCCTATGACACGGTAAGGTTTATACTTGATGATTATTCCAGGAAGGTAATCACTGAGCTTGAAGAAGTTAAGAATAACGACCAAAAGCTGGCTGAAAAGAAGCAGAATATCCTGAAATATTTTACTCTGGTCCTTGAAAAGGAACAGGACCTGTCAGCATATCTTTCAAAGTATTTTGAAAGCATGGGATTCGAAAAGGACTTCAATCACAGGATTGAAATCAGCAATCTCGATATCATCGGAAAGGATACCTTTAATATCTACATGAAAGATTCGTTCATGAACCGTAGGACTTCAGCCCGGGAGGAAATTTCCTCTGACCTGAAAGGATCAAAATCCAGTATCCTGGTTTACAGGCCCCGTCTCGTCAGCAACAATTATGCGTTATTCTTTGAATATTATATTGACTTCTCCGACAAGCGAAGAATGATTCTGAAAGAAATTTCCGCCTCACTGGGGATGAGCATTTTCAGCATACTTATTGTAGTTATAATCTTTCTTTATACATACCGCAACCTCATGGAAGAGAAGAGATTATCAAACCTGAAGACTGATTTCATAAACAACATGACTCACGAGCTCAAAACGCCTCTTGCAACAATAACCGTAGCAGGGAAAACTCTTGAGATGGAAAAGATAAGAGCTGACGATTCAAAGATCCTTGAGACAGCAAAGCTCATAGGCAAACAGAGTGTGCATCTCAACCAGCTCATCAACATGATACTTGAAATAAGCATGTGGGAACGAACACAGTTCCAGCTTGATAAGAAAAAAATTGATATTGATGAGGTCATGAATGATATCGTCAGCAGCTTCAAAACAGGATGCGGTGATTGCGCTACATTGAACCAGAAATATGCCTTTAACGGTGCAAAAGCCGATATTGACCTTGTGTATTTCACGACGCTTATCAACAACCTTCTTTCCAATGCAGTGAAATACTCTGACAAGGAGTCAGTTATCAATATCGAAGGGATAACTGATAATAAGAATATATGCATAAAGATCACCGATAACGGGATCGGTATCAGCAGGACCGACCAGAAACACATATTTGATAAATTTTATCGTGCCTCTTCAGGAAATATCCATAAATACAAGGGACTCGGTCTGGGGCTTTACTATGTCAAAAAAATTGCAACAGCCCATGGCGGAGACGTCACAGTTAGCAGTAAACCGGGAAAAGGTAGTATATTTACAATATCAATACCTTATTAAAATATTTGAAAGGGATCATGAAAGTATTATTAGCAGAAGACGACCGGGATTTTGGCAACATTCTTTCACAGTATGTAACAATAAATGGCTTTGATGTCACACTTGCTCGTGACGGTAATGAAGCATGGGAACTGTTCAACCAGGAGAAGCCCGATATTTGCGTACTGGATGTGATGATGCCGGAAATGGATGGATTTACCCTGGGTGAAAAGATTAAAGGCGTCCATCCTGATGTACCTCTTATTTTTCTGACCGCTAAAAGCCTGAAGGAGGATATTGTCAGAGGCCTTAAGATAGGAGCTGATGATTATATCACAAAACCTTTTGATCCCGAGGTGTTAATACTCAGGATCAATAATATCCTCAAACGGGCCTATTCCTCAACGAATGATGAATTCACGATTTCAAACACGGTACTCAAGTTCAACACACTCGAGCTTATCTGCGGAACTGCCAGGGAAAAGCTGACCCTGAAGGAAGCACAACTCCTTAAATATTTTATCATCAACAAAAATAAAATATTAGCAAGAGAAGATATCCTGACAGAAATATGGGGAGAAGATGATTATTTTCTCGGGCGAAGCATGGATGTATTCATCAGCCGTCTCAGAAAATATGTTTTGGAGGATAAAAATATCGATATCCGTACGGTAAGAGGAACGGGGTTTATACTCGAGGAATTGAATAAAGAGGAATAGACACAATTTCATGTACTCACCCCCCATCCTTCGCTCTGCTAATGCAAAGAGGGGGATAAACAGCTGTATATGAACAATTTCCCCCTCTTTACTTCAGTAGAGAGGGGGAAAAAGAAAGGGGGTGAGTACGTGTAATTACTTGCCCAGTGTCTCTTTAACTTTATTATATAGATCTTCTCCCCGCAGGTTTCTTGCGATTATGATACCATTCTCATCGAGAAGGAAGTTTGCCGGAATAGCATTCACCGCGTATAGTTTTGCAGCAGCATTGTTCCAGTACTCAAGGTCAGAGACATGCGTCCAGGTCAGTTTATCAGCAGCAATTGCTTCGACCCACTCATCTTTTGTCCTGTCGAGCGATACCCCGAAAACATCAAATCCTTTTTTGTTGAATTCCTTATACACTCTTACCACGTTAGGATTCTCCTGACGGCAGGGATTGCACCATCCTGCCCAAAAATCAATCAGAAGCAACTTTGTGCCCATCTTTGATGAAAGAGAAACGGGATTGCCGTTGACATCATTCAATGTAAAATCCGGAGCTTTCTGCCCGATAGCCACTGCTTTCATTACCTGGGCTCTTGCCATAAGATCCTTTACAACAGGTATCTTGGCGACATTGGTATCCATGGCATTGATGGCAGCTTCAATGTCTGATGCTTCCATTTCAAAGCTCAGGCTGTTCAGTATTGACGGCGATACATAGGATGAGGGATTGTTTTTTACAAAATCCTTTTCAAGCTGAGTCATTTCATTCTGGATTGCCTCTGCCTCTTTTTCGAGTTCGGCTATTTTTTCAGTATTATTTTCCTGGCGGGCAGACTGGTACTCAATATATAAGTTTGAATATTTTTCGCTTAAAGGTTTATTGGAATCAATGAAGGACTGGTATTCATCCTGGGTTTTTGATCCGCTGACTTCAGCAAAACTCAGGGAATCAAGGTTCCCTGAAATCGTGATTTCAGAGTTCTCAATGTAAAAGGAGACTCTTTTTTGTCTGCCTGTGGCAACGAGCTGTACCATCTCCGGGAATTGAACAGAACCAGTCATTTTAAAGATCCCGTTTCTGGATAAGGCCGAATCAAGAGTGATAAATTTCCCGGCTTCTCTTTTCTGAAGCATGAAGGTCACACTGTCGGAATCCTGTATATTCCCTTTTACAACAAATTCAGGTTCTGAACTGCAGCCTGTCATAAGAACTGCCACGATCAGATAAATCATTTTTTTCATATTATATAGTTTAAATTATTTCTCAGATTTTCAGCGATTCAGGCGGTGCAAATTTATCAATTATTGTAAATCATAATCCCCTTTTAAGATATTTATCAATTAAATAAAGGGCGGCCCTGTATGACGTAATTCTGCCATTATGCAATAGTCGCTCCAGGCGCGGCCTTGTCCTTTTTACTGTATCATCGGTATAGAATGAATTATTAAGGTATTCGATTATCGTATCGTTCATTCTCAATACTGCCTGTTGTTTTCTGTGTTCATCCCAATAATCGCTTGCCTTTGTAAAAGCTGTATACTCTGTTATCTTGTCCCACAATTCAGCAATTCCCGTATTTTCCAGGGCAGAACATACCATTACCTGCGGTTTCCATCCTGAAGGAGGTGAAGGATACATATGCAGAGCATTCAGGAACGAGATCCTGGCTCTTTCTGCTGCAATCCTGTTTGCACCGTCAGCTTTGGTAATAGCAATAACATCAGCCATTTCTATAATACCCCGCTTTATACCCTGTAGTTCATCACCAGCTCCTGCAAGCATCAGCAACAGGAAGAAGTCAACCATCGAATGAACTGAAGTTTCAGATTGCCCAACTCCCACCGTTTCAACAAGTATTATGTCAAAGCCTGCTGCCTCACAAAGAATGATTGTCTCTCGTGTCTTCCTTGCAACACCGCCCAGGGTACCTGCTGAAGGTGATGGTCTTATAAAAGCATCAGGATGAACGCTCAGCTTCTCCATCCTTGTCTTGTCACCCAGGATGCTGCCTTTTGTTTTCTTGCTGCTCGGGTCAATAGCCAGAACAGCAATTTTCCTGCCCTGATCCGCAAGATATAATCCGAAAGATTCAATGAAGGTACTTTTTCCTGCTCCGGGAATGCCTGTTATTCCGATTCTTACGGAACGGCCGCTAAATGGAAGGCATTTTTCTATAATCGCCTGTATTGTCTCATAATGTTTTGGCAACAAGCTTTCGGTGAGGGTGATAGCTCTGGAAAGGATGGTCCTGTTGCCCGACAGAATCCCTGATACATATTCATCGACAGTGTATTTCCTGCTTTTCTTTTTCGCTTTTCCGCTAAGAACTTCAGGATTAATACTTGGAGGCTGTTCTATTCCCTTCTGAACCTTAAGCGCACTGTCATGTCTTGTTTTTTCCTCCATATGCGGAAATATTCAGGTCAAAAATAATAAAAGGGTGCCATATTCCTGATTAACACCCCTTTAATTAAATATTTTTAACTTAATCAAGATCTACTTTACAGCGGCTGTCTGCTCGACATTTGCTTTCAGCATCAGTATCACCTCTGAATTTTTCGGATCGTTGGTATAAACATAAATTGCCTTGGTTACTTTCCCCTTGTAGCTGCCTGAATTGAAGGTAGCTTTAATTGAGCTTGATTCACCTGGTTTGATTCCAACGCCAGCCTGTCCCTGCTGAACTGCAGTACATCCGCATGTAGATCTTACATGTCTTATTAAAAGATCCGACTTGCCTTCATTTGTGAATTTAAACTCCACTTCTTTGGCAGTTGAACCGGGTATTGTTCCAAGGTCAACAGTAGAAGAAACGAGCTTGAAAGCCGGAGCTTTTTCCATATCCTCTTTGGTCATGGATGAAAAATCCTCAACCAGGTTTGCGGATACATAATAATATACATTCCCCTGAACGACATCATTAAGTTTTATTTTTACCATGTCACTTACATTGCCCCAGCCGCTGTTCTTCGTAGCATCATAGGTCCCTTCGACAATTCCCTTTTGCCCCGGCTTAAGAGTTTCAGGATTGGCTTTTATTGAAAGATGGGCCGGAAGGTTATCAAAACCTACTTTAACCGGTTCATCAGATGTATTGATAAGCTGCATCACCCGTATTTTCTTCTCGGTCTTTTTGACATTAGTGAAGGCCAGATGATTGCTTTCAAACCTCACTGCTCCCACAGGGAAGGTAAACAGTTCCTCAATGGTTTTTTCACGGGGGATAACTTCACCTTTTAAAACCAAAACAACAACTTCCGGTTTTGAATTCGTATATACCGAGAGAGTCTTGTTAAATTGTCCCGGCCGGTTAGCCGGATCATACCTGGCAGTGATTTTACCTGTCCCTCCGGGAGGTATTGGCTGTTTCGTCCAATCAGGCTGTGTACAGCCGCAAGATGCAACTATATTCTGAATCACCAGGGGTTCGTTACCTGAATTGGTAACAACAAGATCAAAAGATTGTTTCCCTGCCTCTTCCTTGAATTTGCCGAAATCGTACTCAGTGGCTGAGAGTTTCATTATCGGCTGCGAAAGGGCTGAAACACTGATAATCACAACTGTTAAAAACAAAGTTAGCTTTTTCATTCTATATAATATTGAAGTTAAAACATAATAAATCTGATAATAACCCGGTTTTTTATATAAACAATTCCAGACAGGAATTGGTTGCATGAGATAATACAAAAACCGGACCGGAAAATCAATGAACCATTTATCATTACAAAAATAACAAACTTTATCCTTTTTGAATATTATAAAACATAATATCATTAGTTTTGTTGCTCAGTCCGGGTCAATTGGAATAGATTTTGTTGCATAAGAATCCGGATTGCCTCATGAGGAAACAGAGAATGAGAAGTGCCCGCAGACTGATAATCATTGTAATAGCCAGTATCTTTTATTTAAATGCCGGTGGCCAGTTTTATAACGGACACCAGATGACATTTGGTAAAAACAGAGTTCAGTACTATGATTATTACTGGATGTTCTACAGGTTCGATGATTTCGATTGTTATTTCAATGAATTCGGACGTGAGCTTGCGCAGTATACCGCCGATTACGCAACAGAAAAGCTTGGAGAAATTGAGGATTTCTTTGATTATTCCCTGGAAAAAAGACTGGTATTCATCATCTACAACAAAAATGCCGAATACAAACAAACCAATATCGGACTGGTTACTTCCGACGAAGACAGCTATAATACCGGCGGATTCAGCAGGATAATAGAGAATAAAGTAATGCTGTATTATGAAGGCGATCATGTGGCATTCACAAAGCAGATAGCCTCCGTTATAACCGAGTCGATAATCAATGAAATGCTGTACAATGCCGACGTAAAGGACAGGGTAGCCAGTTCTTCCGTGATCACCCTGCCTGACTGGTTTCTCAAGGGGCTTATTAATTACGTGTCATACGGATGGGATTATGAAGCGGAAAACAGGGTTAAGGACGGTTTTAAATCACGGAAATACAAGAATATAAACAATCTTGAGTATGAGGATGCAATATTCGCCGGGCTCTCTTTCTGGAGATTCATAGGGCTGCAGTACGGAGATGCGCTTATCCCTAACATTATTTACCTGACAAAGGTTTATAAGCATATTGATGACGGATTTCTTTATGTCATCGGTAAAGACCTGAAAGATCTGCTTAAAGAGTGGAAGGAATATTACGTGAATGAATATTCTGCTGACAGGAACGTGCCCGGTTACGATGAAAATACGGTCCGGAGATCAAGGAAAGAACAGATCTACCAGACAGTTAAATTAAGCCCCGACGGACAGTATATCGCATATGTGACAAACGACTGGGGAAGAAAAAGAGTATGGCTCTATGATCAGAATACCGGAAAGATTAAGATTGTTTTCAGGGCTGAACCAAGATATGAACATGTCAATGACAAGACCTACCCCGTGATAGCCTGGCATCCAAGCGGGAAAATACTGACCATCATTAATGACGAAAAAGCCGCCATGATGCTGTACTTTTACAGGATCACCGAGAAAACAACCGAAAAAAGAAGTCTTCTTTATTTTGACAAGATCCTTGACTTCTCATATTCACCGGAAGGATCCAGGCTTGTATTTTCTGCTGTGAAAGACGGAATAACGGATCTCTATATACACACCATCGCCTCGGGCACCAATGAACAAATAACCAGGGATGTTGCTGATGATCTCAATCCTTCTTTCCTCACTGACCATCCGGATGAAATACTGTTTTCATCAAACAGACTATCGGATACCATTACAAATACGGCAGATCCGTTTGAACAGGTTGCTCTGACTTTCGACCTTTTCACCTACAACATCTCAAGCCATGGCAATCTCCTTACAAGACTTTCTGAAGGCAAGTATACAGACAGGTTTTCTCCATCAGGGATTGGCAGGAACAAGTTCGCATATATTGGTGATGAAAATGGCGTTCTTAACAGATATACAGCGACTTTTGACAGCTCAATAAGCTATATTGACACCACCACTCATTACAGGTATTTTATTAACTCTCTCCCTGTTACAAACTACGACCGGAATATTCTGGACCACTCGGTACTGAACGGATCTGATACCTACGGGGAAATCATTTTCAGCAAGAACAGGTATCTCCTGAGAAAAGGCAATCTGACCAGTTCGGCTCCGATACCTGAAAATGAGATTGCCTTAACCACTTTCCGGGAGGAAAAAACCAGATTGTTACATAAAGCGGATAGCATAGAACAACTGAGACAAATGCTCATTGCCGAGGACAAAAGAAGAAGGGACACTCTTACAAAGCCTCTCTACGAGTATTATGTAAAGAATGAATCCATTGATATCACCCATTATATCTTTGAGAAAGAAAAGCAAAACTATTATGAGCAGCTTTGGCGCAAGGATTATATGGATATAGACCTGGATACCGGGAAACTTGCACTGCCGCAGATCAGAATCTATGAAACTTCTTTTTATAACAACTACATTGCCAACCAGATTGACTTCAATTTTCTTAATAACTCATACCAGGTTTACAGCGGAGGAGCTCCTTATTTCAATCCGGGGCTGAATGTCCTTAACAGAATCGGTGTAATTGATCTTTTTGAGAATTACAGGATTACCGGGGGATTAAGGTTTTCCGGGAATTTTGACAGCAATGAATATCTGTTAAGCGTTGAGAACCTTAAGGGAAAATTCGATAAACAGCTTATTTTCCACAGGCTGGCATTTTTCAGTTCAAATGACTCAAGCGATTTCAAATCACATACACATAACCTGTACCTTTCATATTCTAAACCTTTTACCCCTGTACTTGCCCTTAAAGGGACCCTTGCTTACAGGTACGACCGTCATGTTTATCTGCCTATCGACCTGGCATCCCTGGGTAAAAAAAGCCTTGCCCGCCACTGGATCAGCCTGAAAGGAGAACTTATTTATGACAATACAAGGAAGAGAAGCGTAAATATTTACTATGGTACAAGATTCAAGGTTTTTGGTGAATACTATAAGGAACTCACTTACGATAAGTCGGATATGATAGTTGTTGGTGCTGATTTCAGGAAATATACCAAAATACACAGAGAACTTATCTGGGCGAACCGTTTTGCGGCAAGCACTTCATACGGGCCCACAAAGCTTGTTTATTACCTGGGAGGTGTTGACAACTGGATGGGATATCTCTTTAGCAAATACCCGATGTTCGATAATACAATTCCTGTCAGTCCCCGTATGAACTATGGTTTTCAGACACTCGCCACCAACCTGAGGGGATTCAGCCAGAATATAAGGAACGGTAATAATTTCGCCCTTATCAACAGTGAAATAAGATGGCCCTTTATCAGGTATTTTGCAGGCCATCCTCTTCATTCCAATTTCCTGAACAGCATCCAGATAGTTGCTTTCGGGGATATAGGAACAGCATGGACAGGCAGGTCGCCCTGGTCTAATGAAAATTCGTGGGATTCTGAAGTCATTAAAAACGGGCCTGTTACAGTAGTACTCGATTCCAACAGGGAGCCTATTGTAGCTGGATTCGGAGCAGGGGCCCGTGCCCAGATACTGGGGTATTTTGTCAGGGCTGACTGGGCATGGGGAATCGAGAATAATTACCTGTTGCCCAGAATTTTCTATTTGTCCTTCAGCCTTGATTTTTAATGCTCCCTGTAAAAGGCATGATTATTGTCTATCCCCATTTGCATTTTTTAAATTGAGAAAATTTGGGTAGTTTTGTGCGATTACCGTAATTTATTTAACTAAAAATAAAAGAAATGGCTTACACAATCACCGAAGATTGCACTGCATGCGGAACCTGTATTGATGAATGTCCTGTTGAAGCTATATCTGAGGGCGACATCTATAAGATCAATCCGGATATTTGCACCGACTGTGGTGCATGTTCAGATGTTTGTCCGGTAGAGGCAATTCATCCCGCAGAATGATGCAATCAGAAAGAAATAAAGGCCGCTGCACTGCAACGGCCTTTTTTATTTGGGATTATACCTTGCTGCCTCCAGAAGCCCCTGAATATCTGAGTTTTCCATCATCCCGCCAAGGCTTATTTCTCTGTTTTTCATCATGTATGATTCAACGATCCTGAATCCAATCCAGATTGCAGCCTTGCCCGGTGATTCATTTGTAAAAAAGGCAGTAAATGGAGCTTCTCCTGTAAGTTTCCTGATCGTAAACTGATTAGTGCTGAAAAGAAGGTCATGTTCAATTAGATAATACCACATCTGTCTCTCATTATTCCTGCAGAACTTCATCTGGTCAGCCGAAAATCCGAAAAGGACAGTATCGTTGATTTCCGGCATCATACATTTTTCAAAGTATTTAATCTTTCCCTCATGTATCATCTCGGTCATAACATCATCAGTCGGATATCCCATGGAGGCCAGATCCCATTCCGAGGCTCCCCACGCATACATACAGTCCGGAACGATGTTCCATGAGTTCATCCTTGCTGCAATATACCTGTATATTTGAAGCCGCGGATAATATTCACAATCTCTGCCGAGATACCTGTCAATCCCGATTCCTATGACCGAATCTCCCACGATAAAACTGTTATTGAATCCGGTGATGCATGTATATATACCGGGGATAGCGGCATCAGGGAAATACCACTTATAATGGCGAAAGGCATTTTCAAGATCATCTTCAAGATCCTTAATATCAGGATAAAGATCCATGACTTTCTCATACACTTCATTGTTAAGCTTGTCGGTGCAAAACCTCAAAAGGAAATCACCAAAAGCAGAGTCATTAACACTGCCTGCGTTAATGACATAGCTGAAGAGCTGAAGAAAATCACCATACTTTTCCTTTAGCCCGGTAACCTTTGAGGGAATTTCAGCAGGATCTGTCGTGAAGAGATCCTTTTCAAGCCTCATGATCTCTATGTCTGCAGAAACAGCTGAGATGTTGATCCTGTAAGGATTCTTTTTACAGGAAAACAATCCGGATATGCAAAATATTATGATCAGGACGCCGATGGAACGTATCCGCATGACACACTTTTAAATAATCCCTAAAATAAATACTTTTTCTGCTTTACCGCAACTGCTCCAAACTTCAATTTTTATTTGTTAATTTTACTGCCCTGATGAATAAGTTTTTATGTAACCTCTGAATACTATGAAATCACCAAAGGGAATAAATATCAAACTGATTTCAATTCTGTCGTTGCTGGCATTGTTTATCTTCCCTGGCAGAACATCTGGCCAGGAAAGAATAATCATCGGAGTGCATTTTGATCCGCTGATAAGCTGGTTTGGCACTGATATTAGCGCAGTGGACAATGATGGAGCCAGATCCGGGATTAATGCAGGACTTTCATTCCTTTTACCCTTCAGTCCCAACTATTCATTTTCAACCGGCCTTAGTCTCATCAATGCAGCCGGACGACTGGTGTGCCAGGATGAAACACAACTTGAACTGGTAAATACCGAAATTGTTCCGGCCGGTGAACCGGTAGTATATAAGATCCAGTATGTGGCTGTACCACTGGGATTAATGCTGGAGACCAACCAGATCGGGTATCTGACATTTTTTTCCGATGTAGGTGTGGATCCCAAGGTGATGATAGGCGGAAAGGCTGATATCCCTTCTCTGTCAATAAAAGGAGAAAAAGCAAATTCAGAACTGAAAACGTTCAACCTCTCATATCATTTCATGGCAGGGATAGAATATGCACTTGGCGGGAATACTGCAGCAATACTTGGAATCGGTTTTGAGAACAACTTCCTTGATGTGACCAAGGATATCGGGACCCAGCCTGTTGATAAGGTTACACACAGACTGGTATCCATCAGGCTCGGGATCAACTTCTAACCAGAATAAATGAAGATAACTGTTGCACAGCTGAATTACCATGTCGGCAATTTTGCCGGAAACAGGGATCTAATCTGCAATGCCATTCAAAAAGCAAAGAGTGAGGGTTCCGATCTGATCGTTTTTTCAGAACTATGCATACCGGGATATCCTCCTCTCGACCTTCTTGACCGCATAGATTTCATAGAAAAATGCAACCAGACTGTTGATGAGATCTCGAAAGAATGCAGGGGAATCACAGCTGTAGTCGGATCTCCTGTCATCAATAAAAGTCCTAAAGGGAAAAAACTTTTCAATTCAGCTCTGGTATTGTCAGAAGGAAGGATAATCTTTTCCGCCGAGAAAGCCCTGCTTCCCACTTATGATATCTTTGATGAATACAGGTATTTTGAACCGGGGAAAAGTTTTTCAGTGTTCCGGTTCAGGGGATTAAAGATTGCCATAACCGTTTGCGAGGATCTGTGGGATGAACAGTCTTTTGATAATGAATTTGAGAAAAAAAGGCTTTATACAGTCTCTCCCATGGATGAGCTGGCAAAGTATGATCCGGACATCATCCTGAATATTTCAGCATCGCCTTTCTCATATACAAAAATTGAATCGAAAGCTGAAATTTTCAAGGCAAAGGCGGCAAAGCACAATATACCTGTGATCACGGTGAATCAGACAGGTGCAAACTCTGAACTTATTTTTGAGGGAGCCTCCCTGATCATCAACGGAAAGGGAGAGACCGTAAGGAGATTGCCATTCTTCGAGGAAGCTGTTGTAACATTTCCTATAGAAGAGACATCTGCAGCCTCCGTTTCACATGTAAACAGTAAAACAGACCCTGTTGAACTGATCTATAAGGCTCTTGTAACGGGGATCCGTGATTACTTTATCAAAACAAACACCAAATCTGCTATCCTGGGCCTTTCAGGAGGCATTGATTCGGCATTGTGTCTCTGCCTTGCTGTGGAAGCGCTCGGAAACAGCAATGTCAGAGCTTTACTGATGCCTTCGCGGTATTCCTCTGAACACTCAGTAAAAGATGCCTCAGCACTTGCGGAGAATCTTAAAGTACACTATGATATCATCAGCATTGAAAAACCTTTCCGTGCGTTTGAGGACGATCTCGGACCTCTGTTCAAAGGCAGGGAAGCGGATGTTACCGAGGAAAACATACAGGCAAGGATCAGGGCTCTCCTGCTTATGGCCGTGTCCAATAAATTCGGCTGCATCCTTCTGAATACCTCAAATAAGAGCGAGGCGGCAGTGGGCTATGGAACTTTATACGGAGATATGGCAGGCGGATTGTCGGTCCTGGGTGATGTCTACAAAACAGATATTTACCGACTTGCAGACTATGTGAACCGGGACGAGGAAATAATTCCGTCGAATATCATAAGGAAGCTTCCTTCCGCTGAACTGAGGCCGGGTCAGCTTGATACAGACTCCCTCCCTGAATATAAGATCCTTGACTCGATACTTTACCAGTATATTGAACTCCAGAAACCTGCTGAAAGAATATCAGGTGATAATATTGACAGTCAGATAGTTGAAAGGGTTATTAGAATGATAAACAGCAACGAGTATAAAAGGTACCAGGCTCCTCCTGTACTAAGGATCTCATCCAAATCGTTCGGCTCAGGGAGGAGAATGCCACTGGTGGCAAAGTATTGAAAGGAAATGATTATTCCCTGAAAAAGACTCTTTTTACCCTGCCGGGGATTGAGGTAAGTATCTCGTAAGGAATTGTTCCGCATTTTTCTGCAAGCTCATCGATACTGATATTCTCACCGAATATTTCAGCCTCATCACCTTCCTCCGCTTCCATACCGGTAATGTCGGTCATGCACATATCCATACATACATTCCCGACAATTGATACCCTGGTGTTTCTGATAAACAGTGAGCCATTGCTGTTCCCAAGTCTCCTGTTAAGACCGTCTGCATACCCGACCGGCAGGATTGCTATGGTTCTTTCCCTGTCAGAAACATCTGCACACCCATATCCGACAGGTTCTCCTGCGGGTATCTTTTTAATCTGTGATATCCTGGTCTTAAAGCGTCCTGCGGGCTTCAGGTTCAATTCTTCAAATTTGCCGGCACCATATATTCCTATCCCCGGCCGTACCATATCAAACTGGTATTGCGGGAAGCGAATGATTCCTGAGGAATTACATATATGACACATGAAGGGGTAACCTGTTGCTGCTCTTATCTTTGCTGAAGCCTCAAGAAATATTTCTGCCTGATGATGAGTGAACTTATCAAACCGCTGATCTTCGCTTGCAGCAAAATGAGAGAATACTGAGATTACTTTAATGTGTTCCAGTGATTTAATACGTAAGATCAGCTCATCGATATCATCCGGCAGGAAACCAAGCCTGTGCATACCGCTGTCAATCTTTATGTGAACAGGGTAATGAACAAGGCCATGTTTTGAGGCAATATCCGAAAATTGTTCAAGTGAGGCAAAATTGAATATCACGGGTTCAAGATCATACCTGATCATTTGTTCAGCCGACGAGTAATCAGGGTTCATTACCATTACGGGCAGTGAAACGCCTGCATTTCTCAGTTCAATACCTTCATCAGCATAAGCCACACCCAGATAGCTTACGCGATGGAACTCAAGCAAAGCTGCTATTTCGGCCGGACCCGCTCCGTAGGCGAATGCCTTGACCATTGCCATAATCCGGGTTCCGGGATCAAGGTATCTTCTGAATTCATTGAGGTTATGTGCAATTGCATCAAGGTTTACCTCAAGAAGAGTCTGGTGCACCTGTTGTTCAAGCAGCTTCCCTATCCTTTCAAATTCAAACTTGCGGGCTCCTTTAAGAAGTATTGTCTCATCACGGAAATAAGAAGGATTAAAACGCTGAATAAATTCATCAGTAGAATAATAGAACAATGCATTTCCTGCAAATAATGAGCTGTTCCTGGTGAGTACCGGTCCAATGGCTATGAATTTGTGTATACCGTTCTTCCTGACAATATCCGCTATACTGCTGTATAATTCCTTTTCGTCCCTGCCGCTTTGAACAAAATCAGAAAGAATAAGTGTAGTATTCCTGCTGCTCTGTCCCATCAGATATTCAATCGCCATTCCAAGAGAACCCGGATCTGAATTATAATAGTCTTCAATAAGCTGGCTGTTGTTAATCCCTGTTTTAATCTCCATCCTCATTGCCACTGATACCAGGCTGCCCATACCTTTTCTGATGATCTCCGGTTCTTTTCCCATTGCCAGGCATACCGTTGCGACAGTAATTGCGTTTTCCGTTGAAGCCCTGTCATTGAACGGAATTACGAAATCATGAGTTTTCCCCTGATAACTCATTTCAAGCTGTGTGATGCTTCCGGGCAGAAGGCTTTTTTTCACAAAAACCGATGCATTATTATTTTCACATGACCAGTCGATGAGTTTCTTTCCCCTTAGTGACCGGTCATTGGTTACAAGCTTGTGAATGATCTTGTGATCACTGCAATAGATTACCATTGAAGCATTACTGAAAAGCTTCATCTTTTCTGCTGCTTTTACCGTTATATCAGGGAAATCTTCACTATGGGCATCTCCGATATTTGTAATTACCCCAATATCAGGGTCAATAATTTTCCGGAGGTTTTCCATTTCACCCGGCATTGATATTCCTGCTTCAAATATTCCTATGGTATATCTCTCATCCAGCTTCAGCACTGACAGCGGCACTCCGATCTGGGAATTATAGCTTTTAGGGCTTCTTATCACCGGTGCTGAAAATCCGAGTATATCTGCTAGCCATTCTTTTACAATTGTTTTCCCGGTACTTCCGGTAACTGCGATCACCGTTGATTTAAAAGACTTCCGGTGGCAGGCTGCAAGAAGCTGAAGTGCAGTAACTGTATTTTCCGTCTGAATAAAGGCCGCATCCATATAAATACTCATGTCTGCCGGCACTCTTTCAACAACAAATACCCGGATCCCCTTATTATAAAGTGAATCGATAAATAAATGTCCATCATGGTTCTTGCCACGTATAGCAAAGAATGCCAGTCCTTCTGCAAAGCTGAACCTGCGGCTGTCAGTAAAAATATCTGATACTTCCAGACCAGGATTGATAGTCAGGGTTCCATTAACTATCTGCGCAATATCTAAAGCAGTATATTTCATTTATCTCTTCCGGTTGCTTTATTATAACAGGTCCTGCAGAGAGGTTCATATTTATCCTTTTCACCGAGAATAACTACCTGTTCCTCTTCCGATTTTCTGAACGAATAATGTGCAAGGTTGCCGCATCTCATGCATATTGCATGGACTTTGGTCACATATTCGGCAATTGTAAGCAGTCCCGGGATGGGGCCAAAAGGATTCCCCATAAAATCCATATCGAGCCCTGCTATAACTATCCTTATACCTTTATCAGCCAGCTTATTACAGACATCTATTATAGTAGTATCAAAAAACTGGGCTTCGTCGATACCGACCACATTAACATCCCCTGCCAGCAATAAAATTGCAGATGCGTTATCCACGGGAGTCGAAAGAATTGATTTTTCGTCATGTGAAACTACTCTCGATTCGGAATAGCGCTTGTCGAGCGATGGCTTGAAGATCTCTACTTTCAATCCTGCAAACTGAGCTCTGCGCAGTCTGCGTATCAGCTCTTCTGTTTTGCCGGAAAACATTGAACCTGTAATTACTTCTATTGATCCCCTTTTGCCGGTGGCTCTGACTGAATTCTCGAGAAAATCCATCTTCAATTAATCTCTGTCGTCGTGTACCATTTTGTAATTATATCCCGTTTCGACTTGTGGAATATTAGTTACTTTTGCAAAATAAGGAAATTGGTTTGTTTTATTAACATTAAAAGATATGGATTTCAACGCAACTGTTGATTTAATTCTAAAAGACCTTAATGAAGCAGGGGAAATAATCGATGATCTTAAAAACTATCCCGGGGTGCCGGTTTTGCAGGTCGAGCTGGCAAAATCAAAATGCAAGAGTGCCGCGGAAGTGATCGCGCTCCTGAAAACCATTAAGCATGAGGAGGTTCGTCCAAAGCCTGAAATCAATCAACCCTCTCCTGTTATAAAAAAGGAAGAGCCTGCCCGTCCCTCCGGCAAAGCGGCCGAATCTGCCATCATTGCTGATACTTTCGACCTGGCGGAAGGGATAAATGAGCAGATGGAAAGCTTAAGAAATGATGGTAATGTTACAGGTATCATAAAAACCAAACCTTTGACAAATCTTGCCGATGCAATTGGTGTAAATGATAAGTTCCTGTTTATCAGGGAAATTTTCAACGGAAGTCCGGAATCATATAACCAGACTATTTCCAGGCTCGACAGTGCTCAGAGTTTTACTGATGCAAAGGAGATTATTATGACCTGCATGGGCGATAAAAAAGAGACAGTGGTTGTTAAACAGCTGCTCGCCCTGGTAAAGCGCAAATTCCCTGCCGATGAGTAAATTATTCCTTGTACCCACTCCTATCGGCAATCTCAAAGACATTACCTTCCGGGCTGTGGAAATCCTTAAGAGTGCTGATCTCATCCTGGCTGAAGACACACGTCACGCCTCAAAACTGCTTAACCATTATAATATCAGGTCATTGCTTCAGTCACACCATATGTTTAATGAACATAAAAGTGTGGAAGCCATATGTGCGAAGATAGAATCAGGAACGACAGTTGCGCTTATCTCTGATGCCGGTACGCCGGGTATTTCAGATCCGGGATTCCTGCTTGTAAGATCATGCCTTGAAAAGGGGATCCCGGTTGAGACTCTTCCGGGGCCGACAGCCCTGATACCTGCGCTTGTGAACTCGGGACTGCCATGCGACAGGTTCTGCTTTGAAGGATTTCTCCCCCAGAAAAAGGGCAGGAATAAAAGACTGAAGGGACTGGATGAAGAGACCAGGACGATGGTATTCTATGAATCACCCTACAGGCTCGTGAAAACTCTTGATGAGATGGCTTTGCATTTCGGAAGCGACAGGCAGGCATGTGTTTCAAGGGAGCTGAGCAAGATCTATGAAGAAAATTTAAGAGGCACTTTGTCTTATCTTTCAGATCATTATAAGAAGAATCCGCCTAAAGGGGAGATTGTGATCATTGTAGCCGGGAAAAGAGACTAATTTGATACTGAAATGAAAAGAGCTGTATTTCTTTCACTTGTTTCCCTTGTCGCAACAATATCTTCCCATGCCCAGATCCTTAAAGGAAAGATCACCAATGAATCAGGTGAAGCAATACAGTATGCAACAGTATATATCCAGGAACTTAAGCAGGGAACAACAGCCAATACGAAAGGAGATTATGAGATAAAACTGCCTGCCGGAAAATACCTGGTGACATATCAGAGCCTTGGATATTCCCCGGTTTTTTATGATATCACGATTCCCGGACAGACTATAACCAGGAACGTTATTCTGCCTGTTCAGTATTATGAAATCCCGGAAGTAAGAATTACAGCTACCGGGGAAGATCCTGCTTATGGTATCATGAGAAAAGTCATCGGTATGGCTCCTTATTACCTGAATAACATAAGTTACTATAAAGCCGATGTTTATCTTAAAGGGAATCTTGTTTTCAACAAGATACCGAAAATCATGCAGAAGGCAATGAAAATGGAAGCATCCAAAGACGATGGATCCACAACCAGAACGACTATCAGGGAGGGTGATGTCTTCATGATGGAATCATTCAATGAGCTTGAATTCACCGCTCCCGACAAATATGTTCAGAAAGTTATCTCTGTAAACAGCACCTTCCCGGACGAGGGCGATGATATCTCACCAATGGACTTTATTAATGCAAGCTTTTATCAGCCGCTCATTGCAGACATGGCTATATCACCGCTTTCTCCACAGGCTTTCTCGAATTATAAATTCAAATACCTTGGCGCAACACCGCAGGGAAACAACATAATAGACAAAATACAGGTTATCCCGAAAATGAAAAGCCAGCAGCTTTTTGAGGGTACAATTTACATTATAGAAGATCTCTGGTGCCTTTACAGCGTTGATCTCTCAAATGAAAATATTGCCGGAACGATAGGCGTTCAGCAATTATATATCCCTGTGCAGGATGATATTTGGATGCCGGTAAGTCATAAATTTGATATAAAGCTTCAGATTGTAGGTATCAGGGCCGATGCAGGCTACGGCAGCTCAGTCAAATATATTGAAGTAAGGCCAAATACTTCACTGCGAAAACCTGAACCGGTTTCAGCAGACTATTTCGGGAAACCTTCCTCCTCACAACCTGCAATGGATCAGCCCGCAACAAAAAACCAGGAGAAAATTGAAGAGATCCTTGAAAAGGATGAACTGACAAACCGGGATATGGTAAAGATGACAAGGCTTATGGAAAAAGAGTCGGAGAACACCCTGCCCGACAGCATAAGGAAAAGCCTGGAGATAAAGGATAATAAAATTACATCTGTTGAAAAAGACGCCAATAAGAAAGACAGCACTTACTGGGCGGAGATCCGACCCATTCCCCTGTCAGATATCGAGCTGAAGAGCATCAGGATACGCGACAGCATAAAAATGGAATCATCCCTTCAGGAGTTGAAAACAGATACAGTAGTACCCGGTATGCAAAAAAAGAAAAGTAAATTTCTGAGTACCCTTAATAATATCGGTTTCGGACATACCTGGTCAGATACTTCAGGCTTCAGCTTTACATTCGGAGGAGTGCTGGATCATGAAAACCTGAGCTTCAATACCGTTGATGGCTTTATTTACGGTATTGATTTCCGCGTTTCAAAGAGATGGAAGAATAATACTTCATTTTCGCTCTACCCCGACATCCGTTATGCTTTCAGCCGTGAGAGCCTGATGTGGAGACTAAACGGCAACTTTACCTATGACAGGACCATGCAGAGACAGTTTTTCTTCAGGGCCGGCATGACCAGCAGGGATATCTCAACCGGGGGAAGCATTAACACACTGATAAATTCAGTATCATCCCTCTTTTTTGAACAGAATTACCTTAAGCTTTTCGAAAATAAATATATTGCCTTCGGACACAGAGGCCGTATCTCAACCGGTGTTAATCTGGAACTGACTGCTGAATACGATTACAGGAGGATGCTTGACAACACAACTTCATTCTCTTTCATCAGATCGTCCGGGGGATATTCTGAAAATATACCAGATAATTATTTTTTGTCTGCTGAAGCCGATTCTATGTACTCATTGCGCGACCAGCGGCATTTTGAATTTGTAACAAATGTTACAATTACTCCAAGACCTAAATACAGGATAGTTAACGGGGCTAAAATACCGGCAGGATCAGACTGGCCGACTTTTGTTCTGACGTGGAAGCACGGGATAAATGAATTCGCTGAATTGACAGACAGTTACAGACACTTCGATATGATCAGGTTCGAGGTATACAAGCATCATGATCTGGGTGCGTTCAGCGAATTCAACTGGAGAATAAGGGCAGGAGGATTCCTCAATAAGAAGGGCCTTACCTTCTATGATTTTTTCCATTACAATGAACAGCCTCTGCCTCTTCTGATCAACAATTACCTGGATGCTTTCAGACTGCCTGAATATTATTCCCTCAGCTCTCCGGAATTTTTCGGGGAAGCGCATATAAAATATACAACACCATACCTCCTTCTGAAATACCTTCCTGGTCTTAGCAAAACGCTTATGCGTGAAAATCTCAGCTTCTCATGGCTGGGTTCAAAGTTTCATAACAGCTACAGCGAAATAGGTTACAGCATAACTGAACTTCTCCTTTTGGGGGAACTGGGTGTTTATGCCGGATTTGAAAACCTGAAGTATAAAAGCATCGGGGTGAGGCTTGTCCTCAGGCTGAATTAAGATCCCTTCAGTTCCGTATCAGGCGAATGGAGGCTCGTCATGATTATCATACTCATGGTTAAAGCTTCCGCTAAGGTTCCTGAACTTATCATGATTCATCTTTGAGCCAAGCGTTATGCTTTGCCTCTCGCCCGGTTCGGAAGCGCTGTCAATATCAAACTCATCAATATCGACAAACTGTGCCTTCTCTTCGCGGAATCTCAGCTTGACATCGCCGACAGGACCATTACGGTTTTTTGCAAGGATGATCTCTGCTATCCCTTTTGTTGAAGATCCATCTTCCAGAAATTCAGTTATCCCAAATTTTTCCTGGCGATGAATAAATACAACCATATCGGAATCCTGTTCAATAGCTCCCGATTCCCGAAGATCAGAAAGAAGGGGACGCTTTGTACCTCCTCTCATTTCCACCGACCGGTTAAGCTGTGAAAGTGCGATTATCGGTACATTCAACTCCTTGGCAATGCTCTTGAGCGATCGTGAAATGTTGCTTACTTCCTGTTCCCGGCTGCCGGCATTTTCGGGACCAGACATCAGCTGAAGATAATCCACAATAACAATATCCAGATTATGCTGAGCCATCAGACGGCGGCATTTTGCCCTCAGCTCAAAAATCGATATTGCCGGAGTATCATCTATAAATATCGGAGCCTGTACAAGCTTTTTGATCCTGGTATCAAGCTGTTTCCATTCTTCTTCTGAAAGCCGTCCGTTCCTGATTTTATCACCGGGGATATCGGTCTCGGCAATTATCAGTCTGTTAACCAGCTGTATCGATGACATTTCACATGAAAAAATAGCTACTTTTTTACCATGGTCAATTGACATATTCCTGGCCATTGAGAGTGCCAGTGCTGTTTTTCCCATTGACGGGCGTGCAGCAATAATTATGAGTTCTGACTTCTGCCATCCTGATGTCAGCCTGTCAAGCTTTGTAAAACCGGAAGGTATTCCTACCAGTGCATCTTCCCTCTTTCCTGCCTCCTCAATCTCCCTTATAGCTTCCTTGATAACCATATTTATCGGAGCGACTTCTCTCTTGATGTTGCCTTCGGCAATCTGGAATAATGCATTTTCGGAATAATCCAGAAGGTCGGTAACATCTATTGAGTCGTCAAATGATCGGGTCTGTATCTCGGATGAAACCCTGATCAGTTCGCGCTGAATAAATTTCTGCGCCACTATCCTCGCATGATAGTCAACATTCGCGGCTGAAACGACCTTCGAAGTAAGCTGGGTCAGATATACGGGACCACCTACACTTTCGAGTTCATTATGATTTCGCAATTCTTCGGTAACTGTATACAGGTCGACAGGATATTCCCTCAACGAAAGATCAGATATTGCCTTGAAGATCTTTTTATGGGCATCCTTATAAAAACTCTCCGGTTTAAGTATGTCCAGAATGGTAATCACTGCCTCCTTTTCAAGCATTATTGCTCCCAGTACAGCTTCTTCCATATCGATTGCCTGCGGCGGGACTTTTCCAAGATCCGGTAATTGCATTATATTGGTCCTGCTGCCCGATGTCTGTTTTGCCATTAATGTTATATTACTGATTTATTGATACTTAAGAGAAATATATTAAATTTTCCCCGGCAGCTTCAAAGGTATGAATTAGCCGATTTAATAGTAGAAGGAAGTACTGTTTATTACAAACAGACTTGTGTTAAGAACTTGTTGAAAAGCTAAAATTTAAAAGATTTACAATAATTTCAAAACCTAATGGTATTTTTACAACAAATGCCGGAATATGATTTCATTTCCGAAAGCTAAGATCAATTTTGGATTGAGTATCCTGGAAAAGCGTCCGGATGGTTTTCACGATATTGAAACCATCTTTTATCCTATTCCTTTATCAGATGCTCTCGAGTTTGTTGTATTACCAGGGAAAGGCAAAGAGGATGAACTTGTGATTACCGGCATCAACATAAGGACACGTCCTGAAAAGAACCTTGTGATCAGGGCAGTAAAAAGATTAAGAACAGGCTATCCCGTTCCGCCTCTTAAAATACATCTGCATAAAGCAATACCGGCCGGTGCCGGTCTCGGTGGCGGCTCTTCTGATGCTGCGCGCATTCTCAGAAGCATAAATAAATGTTTCAGGTTTGCCATAACTGAAACCGATCTTAAGAACATTGCTCTTGAACTCGGAAGCGATTGCCCGTTTTTCCTGAATCCTGTTCCTTCGTTGGGCACAGGACGCGGTGAGGTACTAAAGCCGGTTGCTCCGATGCTGGAAGGATACCATGTAGTACTTTTGAATCCGGGAATCCTGATAAGTACGAAGGAAGCTTATCATAACTGTCGTCCCGCCCAAAGGGAACCAGGTCTTGAGCAGCTTGCATCAAGTCCTGCTTCCTCATGGAAAAAGCTGATAGTTAATGATTTTGAGGATTTTGTCTTTAAGGTTTACCCGCAGGTTGAAGAACTGAAGAGAACTCTGTACAGGTCAGGTGCAGTTTACAGTTCGATGACAGGAAGCGGATCAACGGTTTACGGGATCTACCAGGATAAGCCGAAAATTACCCCTAAGATGAAGGATTATCTGGTCTATGAAGGGATCCTGTGACCTCATTCCATCTCCAGAAGGAGAGTTCCTTTTGATACTTTATCCCCCTTTTTCACCGGAATTCTTTTTACTTTACCGTCCATTTTGCATTTTAGCTGATTCTGCATTTTCATAGCATCAAGGATCATGAGGTCATCACCCCTGCTGACTGCCTGCCCGGGCTGCACAAGGATATCCAGAATAGTTCCGGGAATAAAACTCAGTACTATACGGGGGTCTGCAGGCTTATAAGGCTGCCTGTTCCTGAATTTTCTGCCGAGCCTTGTTTTATACAGACTGGTATTGATATTCAGAATCTCCAGGTTTTCAAATTGCTTCATGATCTTAATTAATTTAGCTGCTGTACAGTGTAAATCAGAATGGAGGGAGTCCGTGTTTCTTCCGGGGCATCTGAATTGACTTGTTTTCAGATACATTTATGGAATGAAGAAGGAATTTCCTTGTCTCTGCAGGTTCTATGACCGCATCGACATATCCGCGAGATGCCGCGACATAAGGATTTGCAAATTTCTCCTTGTACTCTTCAACTTTCTGTTTTCTTGTGCCATCCGGATCATCTGAAGACATGATCTCTTTGCGGAAGATAATATTTGCAGCTCCCTCAGGGCCCATCACTGCTATCTCCGCTGACGGCCAGGCAAATACAAAATCAGCTCTGAGATGTCGCGAGGCCATAGCGATATATCCGCCGCCGTAAGCCTTCCTCAGAATGACAGTTATTTTCGGTATAGTTGCTTCGCTGTATGCATAAAGGACCTTTGCTCCGTGCCTTATCACGCCGGCATGCTCCTGATCGACTCCAGGCATATATCCCGGAAGATCAACCAGGGTTATTATAGGAATGTTAAAGGCATCACAATAACGTATGAACCTTGCTGCCTTGTCTGATGAATCAACATCGAGGACACCTGCCATTTCCAGAGGCTGATTTGCCACAAAGCCTATGGTTTTCCCGTTCATCCGCCCGAATCCGATAACAATATTTCTGGCATAATTTTCCATGATCTCAAAGAAATCCGAGTTATCGACGATTGCCCTTATAACATCCCTGACATCATATGGCAGCGTTGGATCATCGGGAACTATCTTTTCAATATTGAATTCAGGTTTCGGCTCACCAGGGTCAAATGGTCGTGCCTTCCTTTCGTTGTTCCACGGAATGAATGTTATGAGCCTCTTGATCTGTTCAAAACACTCATCTTCACTCATTGCAAAGAAATGTGCATTGCCGCTGATCTCGCTATGAATCCTGGCTCCGCCCAGGTCTTCCATGGAAATCTCTTCACCGAGCACGGTTTTTATAACTTCAGGACCCGTGATGAACATTTTCGATATATTGTCAACCACGAAAACAAAATCAGTGAGGGCAGGTGAATATACTGCTCCTCCTGCACAGGGGCCAAGTATAACCGATATCTGGGGAATCACTCCGCTTGATATGGTGTTGCGAAAGAAGATCTCGCCATATCCGGCAAGCGAATTGACTCCTTCCTGTATCCTGGCACCGCCCGAATCGTTTATACCAATAAGAGGTATTCTCATTTTAAGGGCATGGTCCATTATCTTGGTGATTTTCCGTGAATGCATTAATCCCAGTGATCCTCCCGCAACAGTGAAATCCTGGGCAAATATTGCTACGGGAGCGCCGTAAATATTGCCTGAGCCAATAATTACGCCATCGCTGGCAAGGATTTTCTTGTCCATGTCAAAATCACGGGCATCATGCTCTACAAAAAGATCATATTCGTTGAAAGAACCGTCATCCAGAAGCGCCAGGATCCGTTCACGGGCTGTTCTCTTACCCATGGCTTTCTGCTTTTCAATAGCCTTTTCTCCTCCTCCAAGCAGAAGCTTTTCGCGCTTCTCGTGCAATTCCCTGATTTTTTTATCTAGTGCCATAAAATGATGGTTTTAGATTCCCGGCATGACCCGCCGGGGTTACAAGTTTAAACAAATTGTGCGACTTAAAGAAACTATTTTGGAGCCAATTTATAGAGGACACCGGCAATGACAATGTACAACAGGTTGGGTATCCACATGGCAATCATCGGGTTGAGATTCCCCTTGACTGAGAACTGTGATGCAAACTGAAGGAACAGGATATAGGAGAAGCTTAGTGCGAGCCCGATACCGATGCTCATACCTATTCCTCCCCTTATTTTTTTTGATGAAAGAGAAACTCCGATCAGGGTAAGGATAAAAACAGCAAAGGGATGTGCATACCTCCTGTGCTTTTCAATGAGAAATACTTTAAGCTCATCCGATCCCTGGAGCTTAAGGAGATCAATATAATCATACAGTTCCCGGTATGTCATGGTCCCGACAAACCCGGGATCTCTTGAAAAATCGCCCGGCCTTATGGTCAGGGTTGTATCTATCTTTACACCCCTTGTCACAATTTCTTCATTGCTATTTATTTGCCGCAGTGTATAGTTGGATGCAATCCATTTGGAAGAGATGGAATCCCATAATACTGATGGTGACGACAGCTTGGAAACCAGCTTCCCCTGATCATTAAACTGCTCTATTGTGAAATTGCGGCCCCTTAAATAAACCGGGCTGTATGATTCCATATAGACATAGATGTTTTTGTATACCTGTCGGTGAATATTCTCAACATTTACCTTCCTCCATTGCGGGCGGTAATATTTATCTTCAAAATCCATTCTCTTCAGGGCTGTCTGAGGGATCACAAAATTGGTCAGATAGAAAATGAACAGAGCGATAACCAGCGATGACAGGAAATATGGCCACATCATTCTCCTGAAGCTCATCCCGCTGTTGAGGATGGCAATTATCTCCGTATTGACAGCCATACGGGATGTAAAAAAGATCACTGCAATGAATACAAAAAGAGGGGCAAACAGTGTGGCAAAATATGGTATGAAATTCAGGTAGTAATCAAAGATGACGGCTCTCCATGGTGCAGATTTTTCCATAAAGTTGTCAATCTTCTCAGCAAAGTCAAAGACAACGGCAATGGTCATTATGAGAATCAGACAGAAGAAGAAAGTCCCGAGGAATTTCCTTATGATATACCAATCGATTATTTTCAGTTTAAGAGAACTTATAACCGATCGGATAGTTTTTTTATCATTATCTCTTTCCATGTTCTGAAATTCCCTTTTATTATTTGTTCCCTGGCTTCCCTTACCAGGTGCAGATAAAACGCAAGATTATGGATACTTGATATCTGAGATCCGAGTATTTCTCCTGAAATAATAAGATGTCTGAGATAGGCTTTCGAGTATTTTGTGCTTACTGTTGACGGACCGGCAGGATCAATTGGACTGAAATCGTCGCTCCACCTGTTGTTCTTTATATTTATTATTCCTTCCGAAGTGAACAGCATGCCATTACGGCCATTGCGCGTGGGCATCACACAATCAAACATATCCACACCTCTTTCAATGGCCTCGAGAATATTCACCGGAGTGCCGACTCCCATGAGATATCTCGGCTTATCATCCGGGAGGATGTCATTTACAATTTCAATTGTTCTGTACATCTCTTCTGCAGGTTCTCCGACAGATAATCCCCCGATTGCATTTCCCGCCATCCCGGCTTTAGCCACTTTCTCAGCTGAGATCTTCCTTAGATCATCAAATATCCCTCCCTGGACTATCGGGAAAAGAACCTGTTCAAAGCCCCAGAGAGGATCAGTAGTCCGGAATCTTTCAACAGCCCTGTCGAGCCAGTGGTGAGTAAGCGCCACCGACTTCCTGGCATATTTATGATCACATGGGAAGGGTGCGCATTCATCAAGCACCATCATGATATCGGAACCTGTAATCCTCTGAATATCAACTGTGTTTTCCGGCGTGAAGATATGTTTTGATCCGTCAATATGTGACTTGAAAACAGCTCCGTTATCATTTAGCTTCCTGTTACCGGCAAGAGAAAAAACCTGGTAACCGCCGCTGTCGGTAAGGATTGGAAGCTCCCAGGACATAAATTTGTGAAGACCTCCTGCAGCCAGGATTATTGCAGTACCCGGACGCAGATAAAGGTGATAGGTATTGCCCAGGATGATCTTTGCGTCGATCTCCTCCTTCAGATCGCGCTGAAGTATTCCCTTTACAGTGCCTCCGGTACCAACCGGCATGAATATAGGGGTTGGAATATCACCATGAGGTGTGGAAAGAAGTCCTGCTCTTGCTTTTGTGTTCTTGTCCCTGCTCTCTATCCTGAACATATCACCCGTTTGTTGCTGGCAGCACAAATGTAATTGATCCGTTCGGGCTGTGGAAATTATCGTGGTTTTTTTTCTCCATTCCGATTATCTTAACTAATATTGCTACGGTTTTATGAAAGTCTGACAATGTTCCAGGACAACCTGTTTCTGATGATAGTTTTTCTGCTTTTTGCCCTCTCCGCAGCAATACAGATTTTCTATTTCCTGTATTTCTACCTTTCCGTATTTACTCACAAGCACCCTGAAGCTGAAGCTGTAAAGAAACCTGTTTCAATAATTATCTGCGCAAGGAATGAATCAGCGAATCTCAAAGACTTTCTGCCTTCAGTGCTTGAACAGGATTATCCCGATTATGAAGTAATTGTAGTTAATGACTGCTCTGAAGATAACTCTTATGATATTCTCGGGCAGTATCTTCTGACATATCCGCATCTCAGGATATCCAATGTAAATAAGGATCCAAAATTCACGCACAATAAGAAATTTGCCCAATTCATTGGTATTAAGGCTGCAAAGAATGATATCCTTGTTTTTACCGATGCAGACTGTCAGCCTGAATCTGAAAACTGGATCACCGGAATGGCTTCCCACTTCAAAGGTACTGCTGATTTTGTTTTGGGTTACGGAGGATATTTTAAAAGAAAGGGACTCCTCAATAAATATATCCGGTATGACACTTTGACAATTGCTCTGCAATACATTGGTATGGCCATTCGTGGTGTCCCTTACATGGGTGTTGGCCGCAACCTCGCTTACAGGCGTTCTGTCTTCTTTGACAATAAAGGCTTTGGGTCACATACTCATGTAATTTCCGGGGATGATGATCTTTTTGTCAATTCAAATGCGCGCAGGAGCAACACGTGTGTTGAATTCAGGAATGGGACACATACAAGATCAATTCCGGTTGTAACATTTACAGAGTGGGTAAAACAGAAACAAAGGCACATGAAAACAGCCCGTTATTATAAAGCCAGGGATATGTTTCTTTTAATCACGGAGCCATTTACACGTGCTCTTTTTTATGCATCATTTATTGTGCTTCTGTCTTACCTGTTTCTGTGGCAGTATGTACTGATTATTTTCGGTTTAAGACTTATAACATATATAACGGTTCTCGCACTTGGACAGAAGAGGCTTAATGAGCAGGGGCTTGCATTATTTTCAATATTTTTTGATATCTTTTCGCCGGTCATTAATGCTATTATTTATTTAAGCAATACCCTTACCAGGTCAGGTAAAAATTTATGGAAATAAGCCAGGGGCTGTCGGATAAGGCAAAGAGTGATCTTTTACTGGTTGAGGAGGCTAAAAAAGGCAATGAAAAGGCATTTGCCAGCCTTATGAACCGGTACAGGGATTCTATATACTTTATGCTGCTTAAGATGGTGAACAATCCGTCAGACGCCGAAGACCTGACAATAGAAGCTTTTGGTAAAGCCTTCAGGAATATTGATTCATACACACCCCGCTATGCTTTCAGCACATGGCTTTTCATGATAGCAACCAACAACTGCATCGACTTTGTAAGAAAAAAACAATCGTCTCCAATACCATACGACAAGGCGAATGAAGCCGTGGATAATATTACCAGCAATATTCAGTCTGATCTTCCTGATCCTGAAGAGACACTTATAAACGACCAGAAGATTGCCACCCTCAGGAAAATAATAAATCAGCTCAAATCGCCCTACAGGGAGATAATTGAACTAAGATATTACAAGGAGTATTCCTATGAAGAGATCGCAACTGAACTGAATATGCCTATAGGAACAGTTAAAGCCCAGTTATTCAGGGCAAAAACCCTGCTATATAATATCTTTATCAAAACAGGCAACAGGTAATGCCGGATAGTATATTCAGATATTTCCCTTCACTTTCAGCCGATCAGAGGAAGAAACTATCATTGCTGAAATCCGTTTACACATATTGGAACAACATGATAAACCTGGTCTCCAGGAAAGACATGGAAAATTTTTATATTCGCCATATCCTTCATTCACTGTCAGTTGCAAAGATCATTGCTTTTCTTCCCGGCACCAGAATTCTTGATGTGGGCACCGGAGGAGGATTCCCCGGAATACCACTGGCAATATTGTTCCCCGGCTCTGAATTCACTCTGCTCGACTCAACCGGCAAGAAAACCAGGGCCGTCGCCGCTATTGCTGATGAACTTAAGCTGGGAAATGTAATAACAGTAAGAAAAAGAGCTGAAGAAGAATACGGAAAATACGATTTTGTTACAGGCAGGGCAGTGAGCGGATTTCAGCAGTTCGCAGAACTGATCTCAAAGAATGTATCTGAAACCGGAAACAACGGACTTAGGAACGGAATTATTTATCTTAAAGGCGGCGACCTTGATGATGAACTTGCCGTATTTGGGAAAAGGATCACTGTCTGGAATATCAATGAATTTTTTGGTGAATCTTTCTTTGAAACGAAAAAAATAGTATATCTGCCTGTCTGATTATTCCGAAAAAAAATTCATCCCGGTTCTTAATTCTCAAAAAAGCGTTATATTTGCGGTCTGAAAATAAAAGAGTAATTACGTTAAATTAATACACAGATGAAAAGGACATTTCAGCCATCAAGAAGGAAAAGGGCAAACAAGCATGGATTCAGGGAAAGAATGTCCACAGCCAACGGGAGAAGGGTACTTGCTTCGCGCAGGACAAAAGGGAGAAAGAAACTCACAGTGTCTTCCGAGCTTAAATTAAAAGGATGACTCCTGCTAACGATACCAATGCAAAGGTGCCAGAAAAGGCGCCTTTTTTGTTATTTTTGCTGCCAACGATAAGCTGAATGAAGGAACTCCTTGACAATATCAATGAACGGGATATCAGGCAAATAGCCGATAAAATAATTGCAGGCACACGGATCTCTCATGATGATGGATTGACGTTGTTTGGAAAAGCCGGATTACCTCTGCTTGGAGTTCTGGCCGGTATCGTAAGAAGGAGAAAAAACGACAACTTCGCATACTTCATCCGTAATTTTCATATTGAACCGACTAATAAATGTGTTTATAACTGCAGGTTCTGTTCCTATCACAAATCTGCTTCAAATCCTGAAAGCTGGGAATACAGCCATGATGAGATGCTTGATATAGTAAAAAGGTTCGATGATAAAAATGTCAGAGAAGCTCATATTGTAGGAGGTGTTCATCCGTCTTATGATCTTCATTACTACGGCACACTTATTCAGAAGATAAAACGGCACAGGCCTTCACTTCATATCAAAGCATTTTCAGCCCCGGAGCTCGACTATATGATAAAAAAGGCAGGGATGACTATTGAAGACGGATTGAAAAGGCTGAAGGAGTATGGTCTGGATTCAATTCCCGGGGGTGGTGCTGAAATATTTGATGAAAAGTTAAGGTCGGAAATTTGCAACGAAAAAACATCGTCAGAATTGTGGCTCACCATTCATGAGACAGCCCATAACACAGGAATCCAATCCAATGCCACAATGCTTTACGGGCATATAGAAACCTATGCTCACAGGATAGATCACATGGAGAGGCTGCGTAAGCTCCAGGACAGAACCGGAGGATTCAATGCCTTTATACCGCTGAAGTTCAAAATGGCCAACAACAGCATGTCAGACCTTGGTGAGGTGAGTATAATTGAAGATCTTCGCAATTATGCAGTTGCCAGGATCTACCTTGATAATATCCCGCATATTAAGGCTTACTGGCCAATGACCGGAAAGGTTACGGCACAGCTCAGTCTTTCTTTCGGAACCGATGATCTTGATGGGACAATTGATGATACCACCAGGATCTACTCCATGGCCGGGGCCGAGGAACAGAATCCTGCAATGACAACCGGTGAGATATGCAGACTTATCCGTGAAGCCGGCTTTGAGCCTATCGAGAGAGATTCATTGTACAACAGGATATAATAATTTTATCCATACATTTGCGTTATCACTAATGTACAATTTGTCTGTATGAGCTTTAAGAATTTCATTTTCAGTAAGCTATTCCTGAAAAACTTTGGGCTGGCAATAATTATTTTTATTGTTGCAATCATGCTGTTGCTTTTATGGCTCAATATATATACCAGGCATGGACAGGCAAGACCGGTTCCGGATTTCATGGGAATGACAATGGAAGAGACTGCCGCTCTGGCAAAAAAGAGCAAAATGAAATACCAGGTCATTGATTCTGTCTATACTTCTCTTGTTCCGCGAGGTTGTGTGGCAGAACAGAATCCAAAGCCAGGCTTTAAAGTGAAGAAATGGCGGAATATTATATTGACTATCAATGCTTTCCGTCCGGAGATGGTCGCTGTGCCTGACCTGATTGATCTTCCCCTGCGACAGGCTATTGCTATTATAGAGGATTCCGGACTCGAAATGGGCTCATTAAGATATAAGGCCGATCTGTCAGTAAATGTCGTCCTCAGCCAGATGCTTGACGGAAAAGATCTGGCTCCCGGAGATTCAGTTCAAAAAGGCAGTGTTGTTGACCTGGTGCTTGGCAAGGGCCTGAGCAACCAGAGGACTTTGGTCCCCAACCTGATGGGGATGGGTCTGGAGCCAGCAAAAAACAGAATTCTGAGTGCATCTCTTAACCTGGCAACCTATATCTATGACAATACAATCAGGACAAGTGAAGATACTCTTTATGCATTCGTCTATAAGCAGAACCCTGAATATAAGGAAGATGCCACTTTGCAGCTTGGCTCGTCAATATATTTGTGGCTTACAGTAGATTCCCTGAAATTACCGGTGGATTCTACCCTCATTGTTTTGCCCGATACAGTGCCTCCTGCCGGAATTCGTCGTGAAGCAACTTTTTAATCCTGATGATAAAGAAGGCTATCTTAAATATCATATTACCGGGATTATTTATTGGCTTAGCTGACGGCCAGGAGATAGTGACCGGCCTTCAGACCAACCTGCTGGTAAAAAATGCCGGTTCAGCATATACGGAATCCAAGTCGCTTGCTGATGATACCCTTGCACTTCCCTTCTTTGACGATTTCTCAGGTGAATATATCTTTCCTGACTCAAGAAAATGGTCTGACAATTTTGTGTTCATAAACAATACATACAGTGATAAACAGATCACAAGCGGGATTGCCACATTTGACGCCCTTGACAGTACCGGAAGTTTATATGAAGATGCCTCTTCTGTCACGTTTGAAGCTGACCATCTTACGTCACGACCTATAAATCTTGACTTTCCGGCATCTGATAATATATGGCTAAGCTTTCATTACCAGCCCGGAGGACTTGCAGATATACCCGAGGAAAATGACAGCCTCACCCTTCAGTTTTTTGCACCTGGAGAAGGTAAATGGCATTCCGTCTGGAGAAGCCCGGGAAACAGTTATAATGATTTCAAGGCTATGATAATTAAAATTGACCAGTCAAGATTCCTGAAAAAGGGATTCAGATTCCGTTTCAGAAATTATGCCAGTCTCAGTGCTAACCTTGTTGATCCTTCCATTGTAGGTAATTGCGACCAGTGGAATATTGATTACATTCTTCTGGACAGAAACAGGAATGACGGCGATACAGTATATTCTGATGTGGCTTTCAGGTATCCGCTCAGGTCGCTCCTCAGCACACATGAAGCAATGCCCTGGAAGCAGTTCAGGGAGATCTACACCCAGGAAATGGGTTCAACAATACACATAAATTACCGGAACAACGATATCATCGCAAGAAACGTGACCAGGAATTTTGAAGTATGGGATGTTTACGACAATATGCTTTCAACGTCATTTACTGCAGGAGCGATAAATATTGCTCCCGCCACCAGTGTTGCTTATGATGCCTTCCATTTCTATACGTTCAATACAAATAACAGTGACTCTGCATTGTTCAGAATAAAAAGCTGGCTTATAACTGATGATTTTGATCCAAAGGAAAATGATACACTGATATATTTTCAGCACTTCGGTAATTATTTTGCATTCGATGACGGTTCGGCAGAAAGCGGATACGGAGTGAACGGGCTCGGATCAAGAAATGCCATGGTGGCATACAGGTTCAGATCATTTATCCAGGATACGCTGCGGGCCATAAACATATGCTTTAACGACAGTTACATGAATTCCAACCTGAGATCATTTGACCTTATGGTATGGGACAATTCTGACGGACGCCCCGGAAATATACTTTACTCGCTCGAGGAAGTAATGGTCAAACGGGAAGATGAAATTAACGGATTTCATACATATGTTCTGCCTTCTGCAGTGGCAGTAAACAGTGTTTTCTACGTTGGCTGGCGACAGCGTTCAGAGACTTTTCTGAATGCAGGGATTGATATTAACACGTTCCATAACGGGAAACAATTCTACTGGATAAACGGCAACTGGAACGTTTCCCAGATAACAGGAAGCCTTATGATCAGGCCTGTTCTCGGACATTTGCTCAATACCTCCGTTAATGATCTTTCATACGATAAGAATAAAACTTTGCGTTTCTGGCCCAATCCTTCAACTGACTTTATTACAGTTGATCCGGGCGATTTCCCGAATTCAGAATCCTTACTCATATCTGTCTATGACCTTCAGGGACGAAGACTGATTAGTGTTCCTTATCATGAGAGAATCGATATTTCATCCCTGAATGAAGGTTTATACATTATAACAGCTGCCCGGAATGGAATCCCTGTTGCGTACAGCCGTCTTGTAAAAACAAGGTGATAATCACAAATGGCAGAAGAGGAATCAGTTGATCAACAGGAACTTTTTGAACATCACAGGTTTAAAATTGATCCCGGACAATCGCCGGTCAGGATTGACAAATATCTATTTGCCAGACTTGAAAATATCTCAAGGACCCGCATACAGAATGCGGCCAATGCAGGCAATATCCTGGTTAACAATAACACCGTAAAACCAAATTACAAGGTTAAGCCAAATGACATTTTACAGATCCTGCTCCCTGACCCGCCGAGGGAAATTGAAGTGATCCCGGAGAAAATACCTGTCAATATAGTATATGAGGATGATGATGTTGTGGTAGTAAACAAAGAGCCTGGAATGGTCGTTCACCCGGCTTACGGTAATTTCACAGGAACGCTTGTCAATGCGCTGATGTGGCACTTTAAAGATCTGCCGCTCTTCAGTTCAGGAGAATTAAGGCCGGGACTTGTCCACAGGATAGATAAGAACACATCTGGCATTCTCGTCATAGCAAAGAATGAATTTGCTCTTAACAGGCTTTCCAGGCAATTCTATGAAAGATCTGCTGACAGAAAGTATATGGCACTGGTATGGGGTGTTCCTGAACCCGGGGAAGGTACGATAAAAGGGCATGTGGGAAGAAATATACGTGACAGGAAGATCATGCAGGTATTCCCTGACGGGAGCCAGGGAAAACCGGCAATAACCCATTATAAGGTGATTGAGGATCTCGGTTACATTTCAATGATTGAGTGCAAGCTTGAAACGGGAAGGACTCACCAGATCAGGGTGCATTTCAGTCATATCAGGCATCCTGTTTTCAATGATTTAGAATATGGCGGCGACAGGATCCTCAAAGGCACTACGTTCAGCAAGTACCAGCAGTTTGTTAGGAATTGTTTCAAAATTATGCCAAGACAGGCTTTGCATGCAAAATCGCTTGCGTTCAACCATCCCGTCTCAGGTGAAAGACTCTTTTTCGATTCAGAACTCCCTGATGATATGAAACAGGTTATAGAAAAATGGCGTAACTATATTTCTGCAAGAGATTCAGATTAATGATTTTCTTTTACTTTTTGCCTTTTCAAAGTTAATTAATATCGGTGAATTGAAAGATTGATATAAAATCACATTATTGATTAAATTTGGATGTATAATTCATGATACTGATGAGAACAATTGCCATTGCTGCAGGAGGTGATTCCTCTGAATTTGAAATATCAGTCAAAAGCGCAAACGAGGTGAGCAAGGTTTTATCCTCCAGGTACAGGGTATATATTATCATGATCAGGGGGATAAACTGGTACTGGGAAGATCAGAAGGGACGCTACCATACTATTGATAAAAACGATTTCTCCCTTATCGTTGATGATTCAAAGATCAGGTTTGATGCCGCATTTATAGCCATACACGGATCTCCGGGAGAGAATGGCCTGTTACAGGGTTATTTTGATATGCTGCAGATACCATACACCAGCTGCGGAGCTTTTTGCTCAGCCCTCACATTCAACAAACAGGCCTGTAAGCTGTTCCTGAAAGATTATTCAATACCAATGGCCGATGCAATTCTGGTAAGAAAAGGTGGACAGGCTGACCCTTTAAAAATAGTCAGCCGTTTAGGATTGCCCTGTTTTGTAAAGCCAAATGACAGCGGATCAAGTTTCGGAGTAACAAAGGTGGTGGATAAGGGGAAGCTTATATCTGCAATTGAAAATGCATTTAAGGAAAGCGAAGAGGTCCTGGTTGAAACCTTCATGAAAGGAAGGGAAGTAGCCTGCGGAGTTGTAAAGACAAGTAACAAAACGCTTGTACTGCCTGTTACCGAGATCATAAGCAAAAATGAATTCTTCGATTACGAAGCTAAATATACTCCGGGAAAATCTGAGGAAGTAACACCGGCTGATATTCCCGGGTCCATCACTAATGAAATCCAGGAGTTAAGTTCCAGAATTTACGATCTGCTTGCCTGTAAGGGAATAGTAAGGATTGACTTTATTATTATTGATGACCAACCTCATTTCCTGGAAATCAATACAGTGCCAGGCATGACTGCAGAGAGTATAGTTCCAAAGCAGGCAGAAGCAGCCGGTATAGCACTTGAAGATCTTTATTCAATGGTACTGGAAGATATACTTTAATGGTCCAGTGGTATAGTGGTATAATGGTTTATTACTATTGAACCACTATACCATTATGCCGTCAATCCATTTATTCTTTAGCTTTTTTCAACGCGCTGGTTGTTGTATAGTACTTTGTGAGCATTCCCGGAACTTCCCATTCAGGAAGTTTTCCTGATTTCATATATTCAAGAAACTTTTCAGTTACCTGTCCGAAATGCTCTTCGTGGGTTATTCTGTATTTTGAGGGTAGATTGATTTTCAACATATTATTTTTAACCGGCTCTGCCTGAAGGCTGTCATACGGTAATGCGGCCAGTACCTCTTTAAGCTTAAGTGTGAAATCGCTGAACCCTTTTCCCTTTATGTTCTCAACATAAAGTGTTGGCAGGAAACCTTCCTCAGCACCCTGCCTGATAATAAGATCACACCCGGTGCCATGCATTACCGAATAATGTGTATCACCTCCCCCTGGAGGCGCCTGGTAATTCCAGGTGACGGATACTTTTGCCCATATGCCCTTAACCTGGTAGATCATCTCTCCATTGGCAAAGACATACAGTTTACCATCATTCACGTCCTTCTGAAGATAATCAGGGAATTCATCAAGACCAGTGACTCCCCTGAACTGTTCTTTAGTTATAATGGTCGGCCAGCGTTTTGCATCAGCCATAAGAACATCTTCAGGTTTAAGTATCTGTTCAGGGAAGCATTCCCACTGAATAAGATCAACCAGGTGAGTTGTTACATCAACAATCCCCTCACCCTGCTGTTCCACATCAAAAAACCATGCCGGACGGAGAAGCGGAGAACCCGAAACAATTTTTGAAAAATGGTGCACGCTTATTTTTGATACCGCAGGATCTTCCCTGGTCCCTGTTAACAGCTTGCCGAAGATATCTTCGTTCATTGACAAAAGCTTTTGAAGGATTGTTGTTACCTCATATCTTTCAGTCATGATATCATAAAGCAGGATCCTTTTATCTTCAGCCATGATGAATGCCTGCTCCAGTTTAAGATAATCTTCAGGAGAGATGATCATCGGTTTATCGGCCAGAATATTTAAACCTGCATTTACAGATTTCAGGATGTATTCCGCCTTTTTCCTGTTATTGCCGGACAATACCACAACATTTCCGGGTTTTTCCTCGAGCATCCGTTCAAAAAAATCAGGTCCCGTATAGATGATCTCATTCCAGTCAGTAGGATCTTCCGCACGGTTGTTATACGAGTTTATCCTGTTGATATGCTGCTGGCAATCAGGACCTTCCGGAGCATACACATATACTTCAGGAGAAACCTGGTCATACATTATCTTCTGGACCAGTGAAGCATGGAAATGGCCGGGGTCGACGGTTATCAGATGTACCAGATAGCTCTTTTCCATAGAATCCTGTGATTTATTATCTGATTGTTTTTTTGATCCTCCTGATCCGCATGAAGTCAGGATCATTGAAACCAGAATTAAGATAAACCAGTTTTTCATCATTTATTTTGAATTTTTTTTAACTGCTTCAATGAATGAGTTGATATTTTCGCTGCTTACATCTGGAGCCATACCACCTCCGACTGACCAGATGATACGTTCAAGGCTGCTGATCTCACCGAATGCTTTCCTGACCGCTTCATCGACCTGCGCCGGCGTTCCGGCTGCCATCACGTCCCTTGGAGGAATATTCCCGACCAGCACCACTTCAGGACCTGCAAGCTCCCTGATATCTCCCATTGAATGATTAAATGAGAAATTAAACATGTTTACTCCCATTTCCCTGAGGTTTCTGGCAGTTATCAATCCATCTGCATCATTATGCAGGAAACGTACTTTAGCTCCTGTAGCCTCAAATATTTTCCTTAGATAGGGTATCACAAATTCCCTGAAATCATTTTCGCCTACAAATCCTATGATGTCGTCAAGTATAAGTACTCCGTCGATCGACGGGAAGCATTCTCTCTGCCATTTCAACCAGTCACAGATAAAATCGGTGATCTTCTTCAGTAGCCTGTGCGAGCCTTCAGGATCAAGAGCTAGCGACATCATGAACTCCGTGGTACCCATGAGGAAGCTTGAAATATTCAGCGGACCCCTTGCGACTGCAAACCTGATCTGATGATCTGCATCCTTAATTGCTTTCTCATTGTTCTTCAGCCTGCTGATCATGAAAGGCAGAAGTCCGTCGGTCTTTACGTTAGGCTGTGGAAGTGAATCGGTTCCACCCGTGCCTGTCAGAATTCTTTCGGCATGAGGAAGGTTATTTTCCAGGAAGATCATCCTGGATCCGAATGCTGATGGCTCAGTACACATGCCATATTCCGACCAGAAACCGGGCATAAACCATGCTTCAGGAAAAGAGTTGATTGCTTTAAGGTTTGACTTCAGCCAGAGTTCATCGGAAGAATAGAAGTCAACTGTGGAAATCCCAAACCATCCGGGTATCCACGGACTGTCAATGATAAATCCTGCAGGTTGATAATTTAGCTTCTTTCCTTCAATCAGCCTTAGCAGATCATCCCATGAAGAATTGCGCATAACAAATCATTAATAAGTAACATCAGATTTTTTTACGGGAATAAATTTAAACAGAAAAAACTACTTTTCTGATAAATAAGATTAAATTAAGTTAAATATCTGAGTATAAACCGGGGTGAGAGGTCAGTCAGTCACCTCCATCCTATACGCATCTATCGGATCACATGTGCAAACGAGGTTGCGGTCGCCATACCCGTCATCAATACGGCCTACGGTCGGCCAGAATTTATTTTCGATGATCCATGAAGCAGGAAATGCCGCTTTCTGACGGTCATACTTATGATTCCATTCAATTGCCGTGACAACCCTGACGGTATGCGGAGCATTATGCAGCACATTGTCCTCCTTATCTGCCCTGCCATCCTTAATTTCCAGGATCTCGTTCCGGATTGATCTCATGGCATCAATGAACCTGTTGAGCTCCTGAAGCGATTCAGATTCGGTAGGTTCGACCATTAATGTGCCGTGTACCGGGAATGAAAGTGTTGGCGCGTGGAACCCATAATCCATAAGTCGTTTGGCAATATCTGATTCCGTTATACCGGCTTCTGCCTTGAAATTCCTGCAGTCAAGGATCATTTCATGAGCAACAAAACCATTTGCTCCTGTATATAATGTCTTATACCAGCCTTTCAATTCTGCAGCAATATAGTTTGCATTGAGGATTGCGATTTTTGTCGCTTCTGTAAGACCATCAGGACCCATCATAAGTACATAGGCATGAGATATGGTTAAAATATGAGCGCTTCCGAAAGGTGCTCCGGCAACAGCTGTTGTTCCATGGCTTCCGCCTGTACTCACCAGCGGATGCGACGGCAGGAATTCTGCCAGCCTGTCATTTGCCAGGATCGGCCCCACACCCGGTCCGCCTCCGCCATGAGGTATCGCAAAAGTTTTGTGCAGATTCAGGTGGCAGATATCGGCTCCGATATACCCCGGATTTGTTAGCCCCACCTGGGCATTCATGTTTGCCCCGTCCATATACACCAGTCCTCCGTGTTCATGAATTATATCCGACATTTCAGTCACTGCCTCCTCAAAAACACCATGTGTTGAAGGATAGGTTATCATGAAGGCTGCCAGCTTTTCTTTATGTTCTTCAGTATTTTTCCTAAGATCATCAACGTTGATATTCCCCTGCTCATCGCATTCTATTACAACAACCTGCATGCCTGCCATCACAGCACTTGCAGGATTTGTTCCGTGTGCCGACGATGGAATAAGGACAACATTCCTGTGAGCTTCGCCCCTGCTCTGATGATACTCCCTTATGACCATAAGCCCGGCATACTCACCGGCAGCGCCTGAATTCGGCTGAAATGAAACTGCCGGAAAACCGGTTATCTCCTTCAGTGCTTCACCCAGTTCATCCATGAGCTGATAGTATCCCTGTGCCTGGTCTTTCGGTACAAACGGGTGGATATTGGCAAATTCCGGCCAGCTCATTGCAAACATTGACGTTGCAGGATTCAGTTTCATCGTACATGAACCAAGTGATATCATGCTGTGAGTCAGGGAGAAATCTTTCCTTTCAAGCATTTTAACATAACGCATCATCTCTGTTTCACAGTGATAACGGTTAAAAGCAGCAGACCTGAGGAACTGTGATTTTCTCATGAATATCCCGTCAAGGCATTTGCAGTCGCAGTATGTGCTTACCTGTTTATTTGTTTTGCCTGCTGCCCCGGCAAAGACGTCAAGAATGTTATTCATTTCAGTGAATGAAGTTATCTCATCAGCGCTGATAATGACACTGTGATTATCAGGATAGAAGAAGTTCATCCCCGCGGCTTCGGACAGCTCTTTAATACTGTAGGTTGAAATGCCTTCCGGCAGACTAATCTTTATTGTATCGAAGAACATGGTATTTATCTGATTATAACCAAGTTCCTTTAATGAACAGCTCAATGTGCATGCCGACTTATGGATATGTGTCGCTATTCTTTTCAGACCGTCGGGGCCATGGTATTGCGCATACATTCCGCTCATGGTTGCCAGTAGTGCCTGTGCTGTACAGATATTTGAGGTAGCCCTTTCGCGCTTGATATGCTGCTCCCTTGTCTGAAGGGCCATCCTTAAAGCAGTGTTGCCCTGTGCATCAATTGACACTCCGATTATTCTTCCCGGCATGCTTCGCTTAAGTTCATCCCTGGTTGCAAAATAGCCGGCATGAGGACCGCCGAAACTCATTGGCAGTCCGAACCGCTGGTTTGAGCCGACAACAATATCTGCGCCCCATTCTCCCGGAGGAGTGAGGATCGCCAGACTCATCAGGTCGGCCGCCACACCTACCAGTGCTCCCGCAGCATGTGCCTTAGCCGCAAACTCCATGTAATCTCTTATCTGCCCTGATGCAGCAGGGTATTGAACAAATGCCCCGAAAACCATTTCATCAAATACTGCCTTATCATATTTACCTGTAATGAGCTCAATTCCAAGGGGCTTTGACCTTGTCCTGATAACATCCATGGTCTGCAGGAAAATATCCTCATCCACAAAGAATTTATTTGCTCCTGCCTTTACTGCAGGCCGCGGCCGCGCATTGAACATCATTATCATTGCCTCAGCAGCCGCAGTGGATTCATCAAGCAGCGAAGCATTTGCTATCTGCATCCCGGTAAGCTCAATTACCATTGTCTGGAAATTAAGCAGAGCCTCAAGTCTTCCCTGCGAAATTTCTGCCTGGTACGGCGTATAGGAAGTATACCATGAAGGATTCTCAAGGACATTCCTGACAATAACCGATAATAACGCCACTCCGTAATAACCCTGACCAATAAATGAGCGGAACATTTTATTCTTCGCTCCCAGTGCTTTGATATGTCTCAGGTATTCATATTCACTCATCGCTTCCGGGAGAGTCAGGGATTTTTTAAGCCTGATCTTTTCAGGGATTGTCCTTTCAATCAGCTGGTCAAGGGAATCAACACCGATAACACTAATCATCCGGGGCAATTCATTATCGCGCGGACCATTATGACGGTTAACAAATTTATCTGATGCCATATATTTCAGTTTTTCATTTATATTGCTTACTCATTTTATTAAGCCGGAATTCAAAATGCAGGTCTGTCTGAACTTCCTGCAAAAATATAAGGTATTTGTATTATCTGAAATAAGGATTGCTTTTCATTTCCTTTTCTATCGTTGTCGGTTCTCCATGACCCGGATAAACCACTGTCTCCGGAGGAAGAACAAATAATTTGCTTTTTATGCTATTTATAAGTGAGTTGTGATCACCTCCCGGAATATCGGTTCTTCCTATGCTACCTGAGAAAAGAGCATCGCCTGTGAAGACGACTCCGTTTTTTTCGCTGTAAAAGGAAAGGCTTTCCGGGGCATGGCCCGGGACATGCAATGCTACAAAGGTTTCTGATCCGAATGATACTGACTGCCCGTCTGTCAGGAAACCTGCCGGTGGAGGCGGCTCATCCATTACCAGGCCGAAAAACTGGGCGTATTGCTGTGCATTCTTCCTGTTCATGCCTTCATCAGTATGGCAAAAAGGGCCAAGATTGTATTTTCCGAGGAACATTTTATTCCCGAAGACATGATCGAGGTGGCAGTGGGTATTCAGCAAAAGGACAGGCTCAATCCCTTTCCCGTCAATAAAATCCGTGAGTGTCGCAAACTCGCCTTCATCATAGCATCCGCAATCAATCACTGCACATTTCCCTGAATGATCCGCAAGAATATATGTATTGACAGTAATGGGTGAAAAGACAAGCTTATAAATTTCCATGACGTTCTATTGGTTGACTGTTCCTCTCAGCATAGGTACAAATACAAAGCAACCGTGAGAGGAATATTCAAATGTATCTTCACCTGTTCTCTGTACCAGCGTCATAACCTGTGTTCCTGCATCGCCAAGCGGAACGACAAGCCGTCCTCCTGTTTTAAGCTGTTTCAGAAGAGCATCGGGGATTTCAGAAGCCGCGGCTGTAATTATTATTCCATCAAAAGGCCCGTACTGCGGCTTCCCATCATATCCGTCTCCATAAAAAAAATCGGCGGAATATCCCAGGGAAGCAAGAGTTGCCTGTGCTTTCAGATAGAGCTCCCTGAACCGTTCCACGGTATAGATTTTTGCACCCATTTCAGCAAGTATTGCTGCCTGGTAACCCGACCCTGTACCGATTTCAAGTATCTTATCCCTTCTTTTAACCTGTAAAAGAGAGGTTTGTATCGCCACGGTATAGGGCTGAGATATAGTCTGTCCCGATGTTATCGGAAAAGCTTTGTCGACATAAGCATGGTTCAAAAATGCAGGATCCATGAAAACATGCCGGGGAATTGTTCCGACGGCTCTGAGCACTCCTTCATCGCTTATGCCTTTTTTCCTGAGCTCTTCGACCAGTTTTTTTCTTTTGCCCTTGGCTTCAAAAGAGTCCCCTTTGAGGTATTTATTCATTTGACTGCAAAAATATGAAAATTGTTCAACCAGATACAGGAAGCTTGTCATACGTTAATAAAATTTTCAGCTTGTTTAATAAGCCAGGAAGGATTTTCAGGATAATCTGAATCTGCCCAATGGTTTATAAACAGGACCGGCCGGTTTCAGGATACTCTCATAGAGGATCACCTCTTTAACAGGAACAGTCTGGAAATGAGCATCCCGGTATTTTTCAAGAGCCGATTCAAGCAAGCTGGGATCCTTTATGAATTTAATCCGGCCGAGAGTGATATGTGGTCTGAAAGGACGATCTTCAAATTTGAATCCTGTATCCTTTAATCCTGTCATAATAAGATCGTTGAGCTTAATCAGCTTTTCGCATTCCCCGATACCTGTCCATATTACACGGGGGTCCCTGAAACTCTTAAACACACCTGTCCCGGACAGGTTAAAGCTGAATACTCCAAAGCCCGAACATTTCTGTCTGACTGCAATATCTGCCATTTTTATTCTTTCCTCACCGGTATCGCCGAGGAACGCCAGGGTAAGATGGATATTGGACGGATCCACCCAGTTAATCTTTTCATTTCCAAGTACCGATCTTAAGGAGGAGATCATCCTCAGAAGATTACCTTCCGGTTCAACTTTCAGTGCAATAAAAATTCTCTTCATGTATTTAAAGCAAGCCTGCCTGAATATCCTGGATAATAAGTTCAATCAGTATATCATCGCCATAGGGGTCGTATTCCGTTTTAAGGTTGGTTCCGAAGATCCTTGCTATTCCCTGCCAGAAGGCAGCATTGATCCCGCCGCGATACTCACGGATCAGTTCATATGAAGTAATATATGTTTCCCTGTATATCAATTTAATAAGCAGCTTGCCCTGGGTGAATGTCATATTCCTTATATCGTCCTCATATTCTTTGAAAACATCTTTTTCCACATCCTTTAAATAGTCTCTTCTATCCTTCTCCTCACTCATACCGGTAAGCTCAGCATTCACCCCGGCAAGTCTTTCCCTGACTATCAGAGCATAAGGGTAAGCCTTTTTAATATTATAAACAAGGCGCTGATATTTCCTGAACTGTGATTGTTGTTTTCTGGGGCTCCCCTTCATATTGCCAATGACAGCTACTTCCCTGATTTCAATTTCCGGAAGAGTCTCTCCGTTCCTCTTTACTTTTTGCAGGAGATAGAACCGGGCAGGAATAGTATCATTCTTCAGCTTGCCGGAATCTGTTTGACCCGATACACAGTTAGACAGTAATACAAATAATGATATTGACAGTAAAGATTTCAAATGTATGAAAGCTTATTACAAAGTTATCAAATAACGGGCCATCTGACAGATATATTTTTGTTTTGCATCTAATATAAGGTTAACTTTGATTGAAAATCTTAAGATCATTGAAATGTTGTTCTAAAACCCATATCAACTATGGCAAGTATAATACCTGGTTATGAATATGATATCTTCATCAGCTACCGCCAGAAAGACAACAAGTACGACGGCTGGGTAACTGAATTTGTTGATCATCTGAAAAGAGAAATTGAGGCAACTTTTAAAGAAGATGTTTCAATCTATTTCGACGAAAACCCGCACGACGGACTCCTTGAGATCCATAATGTTGACAAAAGCCTTGAGGTAAAGCTCAAATCCGTAGTCTTTATTCCGATCATTTCCCAGACTTACTGCGATCTGAAAAGTTTCGCCTGGCATAACGAATTTGTTGCATTTAATAAAATGGCGTTGGCTGATCCGGTTGGCAGGGATGTCAGACTGGCAAGCGGAAATGTGTGCAGCAGAATTGTCCCGGTAAAGATCCATGACCTGGATGCCACCGATACTGAATTCCTTGAAAATGAACTTGGTTGCAGACTTCGCTCCATCGATTTCATATATTCAAGCGCCGGAGTTAACAGACCATTGAAATCGGCTGATAATCCGGATAAAAACCTTAACAAAACCTATTACCGGGATCAGATCAATAAAGTTGCGAATGCTGTAAAGGATATAATTTACGGCCTCCACCCTGACGAGAAAAAAAGAGCAACAAAATCATACCAGACAAGATCCCAGGCAGGGTTCGTTGAGGAGGAACCCCGATCAGTTGCTGAGGCTTTTGCCCCTCCAAAGCGGATTCCCGGTAAGTATATTGCAACTGCAGTGTTTGGATTGATGATTATTCTGGCGATGATCATATTTATTCCAAAAGTTTTTCGAAAATCGAAACCAGAATTACCATCAGGCGAGCTGATCAAAAAGGCAATTGCTGTTATGCCTGTTTCCAATTATACCGGAAATTCCGATCTTGATTATATTGCATCTGGAATTCAGGATGCTTTATGCGGTCAGTTAGGGCAATTGAGCAATCTTATAGTGCGACCCCGTGTATCAACATTGCAGTTCAGAGACAGTGAAGAACCAATTCAGCAAATTGCTAAAAAACTTAGTGTTAATAACATCGTCGAATCCTCAATAAAGGGATCTGAAGACAATCTTCAGATCGAAGTCAGATTAATTGAGGCCTTCCCGTCTGAAAAGTATGTCTGGAGTTCAACATTTAACCAGGACTGGAACAATATTACAAACATCTACAATGAGATAATCCGTCATATTATGGATGGCATCCAGGTCAGCATTTTACCTGATGATGAGAAGAAGATAACGGGCAAACGGAATCATAATTCTGAAATCCTGAAGCTTTATGACAGGGGAATATATTTTATGAACAAGCGTGCTCCTGAAGATTTTGAAAAAGGAGTCAAGTGTTTTAATGAGGCAATCGAGATTGATCCAGCTGATCCTTTGCCATATCTTGGGCTTGCGATCGGTTACGGCACTGCCGGACATACATCTCCCGTAGCACAAGATGCGAAAAGTATGGCAAAGAGTTATGCTTTAAAAGCCCTCTCTCTTGATTCAACACTGGCAGAAGCCTATGTTGTCATTGCCGACAGGTATCTTTATTCTGACTGGGATTTTCCTGCAGCAGAGAAAGCTTTAAGACGTGCATTGGTACTTAATCCAAATATACCGGCTGGTCATTATACATACGGATGGTATCTTGCCCTGCGTAATAAAATTGATGAGGCAGCGGCTGAAATGAAAAAAGCTCTTGAAATTGATCCTACCGATCAGGTCAGTCAGGGCTATCTTGCCTGGTTATACTTGTTTTTCGAACGTTTTGAGGATGCTATGACTGAAGCGCAGAAATTGCTCCAGCTTCAATCCGATAGTACCCTTGCATTTTACATTATTGGGTCAGTATATGCGGAAATGGGTATGCATTATGACGCCATCGAGACTCATAAAAAAGGCTTAGCCATCAGCCCTGGTTATGAAAGTGGTCTGGCAATCGCATATGCCAGAGCCGGTCAAAGAGATAAAGCTATGGAGGTGGTTGCGGAAATGGAGAAGAACAGGGATTATTGGTTTTACGCATGGGGGCTTGCAGAAACGTATGCTGCGCTTGGAGATAAAGAGAAGGCTATCGATTGTCTTGAAATAGCATATAAAAATCATGGGGATTATGTCCCGTGGATGAAAGCCAATTTTTATTTTAAACCATTGTATAATGAGCCACGATTTAAGGAAATTGCTGATCGTTTAAAACTTCCTCTTTAGCATATTTATTTGTAATTTTTATTCAATCCGGTTTTCTTTGTAAAGCTTACCCAAAAAAGTAAATTTGGTAAAACTCTTTTATGGCATTACAAGTGGAAGATCTCGAGGATCAGTCAAAATACCGGCAGATACTTGCTATATCATACAGAGATCTTATTGATTTTGTGCTTGATTACCTGAGAAGAAAATCCGGTCTGATGATTTTCTTCTGGTCAGTCTGCATACTTACCCTGGGAATTGCACTTACTGTAAGGATAAACATCTCCGGGTATTATCCGCTGAAGAACATAATTTTTCATTCAACTTTAGGACTGGTTGTTTTCCCTCTCCTGAGCATTCCGTTACATGAAGCCCTTCATGTTATTCCTTTTTTTCTGGCAGGTGCCAGAAAAATCAGGGTCGGCATGGACCTTAAACAGTATATTTTTTATGTCACTGCCCACAGGCATGTTGCCAGTGCCGCACAATTCAGGATTGTTGCACTGGTACCTTTTATTACGATGACGGTTGCCCTTTTTCTTCTCGTATTATTTGTGCCCGGCTTATGGAAATGGAGCCTGTCACTTTTCCTTTTCGTCCATACTACAATGTGTGCAGGCGACTTTGCTTTGCTGAATTTCTTATGGCTGAACAGGCGCAAAAAGATTTATACATGGGATGATGCTGATGAGAAAATGGCCTATTTTTATGAAGAAATATAAGAAAGATAAAAGACAAAAGGAAAAAGATAAAAGTTGGAGAGAGTTGAAGAGAGTTAAAAATGTTGAAGATGTTGAAAGAGTCAGGTGGGCATAATCCGTGTTTCACTCCATGAAACTCTGTATAACTTTGTGTAACTTCGTGGTTAAGAATAAAATAAATCAAAACTGCTATATCATGAAAAAGCTGATAATCATTGCTGTTCTAATCATTTCATATGCTACTTTTTCAGACGGGCAAAGGAAGATCGTTAATTTACCGGATCTTCCGGGGTATGTTACCCTGAAATGCGATTTTCATATCCATACGGTCTTCTCAGACGGGAATGTCTGGCCGATCTACAGAATTGCTGAAGCGTATATTACCGGGCTTGATGCAATTGCCATAACGGACCATATTGAATATACTCCCAAGAAAGATTATATACCAGTGGATCTTAATGCAGCATGGAAGATTACTCAGGGTGCTGCCAGGGAGGGTAATCTGATCCTTGTTCACGGGGCCGAGATAACCCGTGATATGCCTCCGGGTCACTTTAATGCTCTTTTTATAAATGATGCATCTGCCCTGGTAAAAGATTCTGCAATTGATGTGATAGAGGAAGCAGTAAAGCAGGGTGCATTCATTCAGTGGAACCATCCCGGGTGGAAAGCCCAGCAACCCGACGGAATACCAAGAATGTATGATATTCATTACAAGCTCATTGAAAAAGGATGGCTTCATGGAATAGAATTCTTCAACGACAGTGAATATTATCCCCTGGTAATGACCTTCTGTAAGAAATACAACCTGGCTGTTATGGGCAACAGCGATAACCATGGAGTCATCAGTGAGGACTACAGACCTCCTGAATACACCAACAGACCGATGACACTCGTTTTTGCAAAGGAAAGAACACATGATTCGCTTAAGGAAGCGATGTTCGCCGGACGTACCCTGGTTTATTTCAGAGATGTGCTTGCAGGTAAGGAAGAATATGCAAAACCTTTCTTTTATCAATGCATTTCAATCGGCAGAGTCTACCATGAGAATGACAGGAATGTCTATTTTGAAGTAACCAACAAATCGGACATCCCATTTTACCTGGAAAATGGTGTGGCACCTGCACCCTCATATATAACACTGCCGGCTAATTCAGTGAAAAGAGTTGTTGTCAGCAAAAAAGTTACTGCACCGCTCGTTTATGATGTAAAAAATGTAATTACTGGCGAAGATGAGGTGCTTAAGGTGGAATTGAAATATTAGTTGAAGAGGGTTGAAGGGGGTTGAAAGGAGTTTATAACTTCTTCAACTTCTTTCAACTTTCTTCAACCTTTTCAGAATCTTTGTTTCGCCAGTTTCAGAACATCATCCTCCCTTACTATCGGACGGATCCTGAAAGAATACTCATAACTGTTTTCAAGGAGCCTGTATTGCGGATGAATACGTGCACCCCATGAATCATCGCCTCCGACACCCATTTGTCCCAGGTCAATATTCAGGTTAATGAAATCATGAGGCTTGACGTCAACAGTATGTGTATTTGCGCTTTTAGCATCCGGACGATACCGGGCTATATTCCCGGGTGATTCAAAATCATCATGGACATAGTTAAGTGCGGCAAAGCAGAAAAGAGGATTTCCGCTGACAAGTATTCCTGTCCCGCTATCGTCGGTAAGTGTCAGCCACCGTGTATCCGTTTTATACCCGTTCTCCTGCGGGCGAATATATGGGACATACTGATCGGCTACAGTACTTTCATAGAGTCCAATTTCTGCCGAGCTCTTCCTGTCAGCATAATTTTCATGCGGACCCCGGCCATACCATTTCAGGTTGGTGAATTCTTCCGGAAGCTGCATCTGCATGCCCATCCTTGGTATCTCCGGAACTTTCTCTGATATTTTACGGAACGAGTTTGAAATTACGACGTCTGAGGTACCGTAAATGGTATATACTGTTGAATAACCTGCGATCTTCTCTTTTTCCTTTCCCGTGATATCATACCTGAAAACAACCGTTACCTTCCCGGGTTCATCATTTGCTATGTCACCTTTTGTTATAACTGTATTTCCTCCTGCATTCTTCCAGACACCAAGGAGTCTGTCCATGTCATACCCATAGTCATTATCCGTCGGCGGCCTCCAGAAATCAGGTTCAGGACCTTTTTTCAGAAGTTCCCTGCCCTTATAGCTGAATGATTCCATCCGACCGGTTTCAAGATTAAAAACTACTATTATATCAGTCCCTCTTACGTTCACCTTGTTACCAACAATATCAGTCTGAAGAATAGTCAATTTGTCAGGAGTGAATTTCACCGGCTCACCTTCTGATGGCAGTTTGAACTGTGCTTCAGCATAAACGTGGTCTTCCGGAACAAGATTCCATTCCTCGCTTCTTGAAGCTCTCAGGTTCAGAAAATATTCCGCACCCGGGGCCGGTATGATTTTTTCAAATGGCAGATGAACAGGTGTTTGTGTCTTCGGCTTACTATCAGGAAGGGACAATTTACCCGACTGTATTATTGATCCATCCGAAACAATTTCCCAGTCAAAGATAAATTCCGAAAGGTTGGTAAAATCGTATTTGTTCATTATTTCAATCATTCCTTTGGCAAGGTCAACAGGTTCAAAACCAATGTACTGGTAAACTTTTTTAACTTCATTAAGCCCGGGTTTGCCGGTCCTGTCAGGCCAGGTAAGTCCATTGATGCAGAAATTACCATCGCTCGGGATACCCTCTTCGCCAAAATCACCGCCATACGCCCAGTATTTCTGACCGCTTTCGTCAGTCTGCAATATGCCCTGGTCAACCCAGTCCCATACAAAGCCACCCTGCAGTTTAGGATATTTTTCAATCATATCCCAGTAATCCTGCAGGTTGCCGGTTGAATTTCCCATAGAATGAACATATTCGCAAAGTATCAGGGGTCTGTCGTTTTCTTCATCCTTTGCATAATTTTCAATCTGTTCTATTCTTGCGTACATGGGACAGATAATATCTGTATGCCTTTCTGTTGTATTTGTACTTTTCTCTGCACGTTCATACTGAACCGGTCTGGTATTATCCCTTGCTTTGGCCCATTTATAATCAGCCAGGAAGTTATGCCCGTCCCCGGCTTCGTTTCCAAGTGACCATATTATAACTGAGGGATGATTCTTGTCCCTCTCAACCATATTCTGCATTCTGTCGAGATGGGCAGCTGCCCATTCAGGCTTATCAGCAAGAGTAATATCCTTTTGATAACCTGTCCCGTGCGATTCAATATTCGCTTCATCAATCAGGTAAAGACCATATTTGTCACACATTTCATACCACAGCTCCTGCTGCGGGTAGTGTGATGTCCTGACAGCATTTATGTTGTTGCTTTTCATTACACGGATATCCTTCAATATCGTTGCCTCATCTATAACGTGCCCATTTACATCGTCATGTTCATGAAGGTTTGTTCCCTTTAAATATACAGCCACACCGTTTACAAGCAGCTGAGAATTAATTATCTCCACCTTTCGGAACCCGATCTTTGAGCTTACGCTTTCAAGGTCTTTCCCGTCTTTGTCCTTCAGGGTTATCACAAGAGAATAGAGGTCCGGCGTTTCCGCTGACCATCTTTTTACTTCAGGCAGGCTTTTACTGAAATCCAGGGTGGCGGAACCATCTGCCAGTTTTATTTCTTTCGATTCAGAAAAGAGCTTCAGATCATTGTCAAAAAGTGAAATTTCAACGAAAAGCTTTTCTTCGTTATCATCACGGCCTTTTAAGGTTACTTCAAGATCAAGAATACCATCCTTATAATTATTTTCAAGATCCCCTTTTGCAAAGAAATCCCTTATATATGTCTCGGGCCTGGCATGAAGGAACACCGTCCTCTGGATCCCGCTCAGCCTCCAGAAATCCTGGTCTTCGAGATAGCTTCCATCGCACCAGCGGTATACTTCGACCGCAACTGAGTTTTTTCCTTTTTTCAGATACCTGGTGATATTGAATTCAGCAGGTGTCTTGCTGTCCTGAAAATAACCAGCAAGCTGTTCATTCACCCATACATAAAAAGCTGAGCTCACTGCCCCGAAATGCAGAAAAACCTCTTTATCCTTCCATTCTGAAGGAATTATGAAGTCTCTTTTATAGGAACCGACGGGATTCCATTCATGTTCAATAAACGGAGGATTATTCTTATGAGGATAAGTAATATTGACGTATATCGGAACATCATACCCCTTCATCTGCCAGTTCGACGGGACTTCAATATCGTCCCATTCACGGGTATCAAAATCATCCTTGAAAAACCAGTAAGGCCTTTCATCAGGGGATTTTACCCAGTGGAATTTCCAGATACCGTCGAGTGACAGATAATTGGGAGATCTTGTTTTATCTGCAGACAGGGCGGACTCTTCATCACTGAAACTTATAAGAGTTGCATGCGGAGTCTCCCTGTTCTGACTGAACATCTCAGGATTTTCCCAGTCACGGGGTTCTTTTTCAGTGAATGGCACACCTTCATAATCATTGTATCTCTTGCAGGCTGTGAAAGCAATTGCTGCAAGAAGAAGACATAACGAGATTCTTTTCATAAGTTCAGTATTTAAAACAGTCATAAAATTACAAAAAAGTATGTTCCGGTCAGCTTCTGTTTATCAATGACCAGATGATCATGTCAGAAGAGCCCTGTTATTTTGCCGTTTGCGTCGATGTCTATTTTTTCAGCAGAAGGATTATTAGGAAGACCGGGCATTCTCATGATTGTACCAGCTATTGGTACTATAAAACCAGCGCCTGAAGAAAGCTCTACCTCTCTTATTTTTATAGTAAATCCGGTTGGCCGGCCCTTTTTGTTCTGATCATCAGAAAGTGATTTCTGAGTCTTGGCAATACAGACTGCCAGGTTTCCCATTCCCAGCTTTTCAATCTTTTCCAGCTGTGTCTTGGCCTTTACAGTATATTCAACATGGTCGGCTCCATACATTTTCTTGCAGATCGCATCAATCTTTTCCTCAAACGACCATGAGAGTTCGTACAGTGGGCGGAAGCAATCGGGACAATCGGTGACTGCCTCAAGTACCTGCTCTGCCAGGCCTACAGCCCCTTCTCCTCCTTTTGCCCATGATTCATTTACTGCCACTTTCACGTTCTGTGATTTGCAGTGCCTTGTCAGAAGGTCAATTTCTGCCGGTGTATCCGGGTCAAAACGGTTTATGGCAACAATAGGACTGAATCCGAAATATATCATATTCTCAATATGCTTATCGAGGTTTTCAAATCCCTTCTGAAGGGATTCCGTATCTTCATTTTGAAGTGCCGACAATTTGGCTCCTCCATGATATTTCAATGCTCTGACCGTTGCAACAATAACAACTGCGTTTGTCCGCAGATCCCCGACCTGAGATTTGATATCAAAAAATTTTTCTGCACCGAGTTCGCTTGCAAAACCTGCTTCCGTAACTACAAAATCACTTAAAGATAGTCCGGTTTTGGTCGCTATTATTGAATTGGTTCCCTGTGCGATATTTGCGAATGGTCCTCCGTGGACTATTGCCGGAGTTCCCTCAAGTGTCTGTACCAGGTTAGGTTTTATTGCCTCTTTAAGAAGCGCTGCCATGGCGCCCTGGGCTTTCAGGTCACGTGCAAAGACAGGCTTGTCATCATAAGTATAACCTATAAAGATATTTCCCAGCCTCTGCTTGAGGTCCATAAGGTCTGTTGAAAGGCAAAGGGTTGCCATAACTTCGGAGGCGGCTGTTATATTATAGCCCGACTGACGGGGAACGCCCTCAGTGGTTCCGCCCAGGCCTATTACAATATCCCTCAGGGAGCGTTCATTCATATCAGTGACTCTTTTCCATTCTATTGTTCTTGGATCGAGACCCAGCTTCCCGTCCTTTGACTGGATATTGTTATCGATGAGAGCTGCAAGAAGGTTGTGCGCTTTTTCGACTGCTGCCATGTCGCCGGTAAAATGCAGGTTTATATCCTCCATTGGAATTACCTGCGAATAACCGCCGCCGGCAGCGCCTCCCTTTATACCGAAAACCGGTCCGAGAGAAGGCTCGCGCAAAACTACTGTGGTTTTCTTTCCGAGCCGGTTAAGAGCCTGAGCCAATCCTATCGAGGTTGTCGTTTTCCCTTCACCTGCCGGTGTCGGGGTAATTGCCGTAACAAGAATCAGCTTCGCTTTTTTAACCTTCTCCTCATCAATGAAATGAAGAGGGATCTTTGCCTTATACCTGCCATACATTTCAAGTTCTTCATGCGGAATTCCCAGCTTCCTTGCGATATCAACTATCGGTTTTATCTGTGCCTCCTGAGCAATTACAATATCCTCTTTCATAAAAAGCCTGATTTTAAGTCATTATTAAAGCGAAACTAATACTTCGGTTCCAAAAATGAATGATTTTATGATTTTTTTTGTAAATTGAGCATTGTACCTGATGTTATTATTGTCTCATTTAATAATTAACAAACATGGAAAAGAATATTTCGGAGTTATATGAAGATTACAGGAAAGGCCGTACATCGCGCCGCGATTTTCTGAAAAAGCTTGCGTTAGTCGCAGGAAGTACGACTGCTGCACTGGCATTGATGCCTGTACTTGAGGAAAATGATTTACTGGCAGCAGGCAAACCCCAGACAGAACCAGCGCTGGTAACAGAGTTCATCAAATATCCTGCTGCAACAGGTGAGATGCGGGCATATCTTGCCAGACCCAAGAAAGGAAATAAATTTCCTGCAGTGATCGTTATCCATGAAAACAGAGGCCTGGTGCCTCATATTCAGGATGTTACAAGAAGGATGGCCAACGAGGGCTTTCTTGCTCTTGCCCCGGATGCACTTTCCCCGGTAGGCGGTACTCCGGAAGATGTCTCCAATGTCGGAGAACTTTTCAAAAAGCTGAACAGCGAAGAGACAACTAAAAACTTTGTCGCCGCAGTAAAATACCTTGAGACACATCCGAATTCAAATGGCAAGGTTGGTTGTACAGGCTTTTGCTGGGGAGGCGCAATGACGAACCAGGTAGCCGTGAATTCACCCGACCTGGATGCAGCAGTTCCTTATTACGGAAGGCAACCCTCTGCTGAAGATGTCGCTAAGATCAAAGCTCCCATAATGGCTCATTATGCAGAAAATGATGCCAGAATCAATGAAGGGATCCCTGCTTTTGAAGAAGCATTGAAAAAGAACAATATCGAATACCAGATATTCAGCTACCCCGGAACAGGGCATGGTTTCAATAACGATTCAAACCCCGACCGCTATAATGCTGAAGCTGCAAAACTGGCATGGGGAAGGACGGTGGCCTTTTTTATGGAGAAGCTGAAATAAACTGGTTCCTTGTTGCTTGTTGGATCACACGTACTCACCCCCTTCTTTTCCCCCTCTCTGCTAAAGCAAAGAGGGGGAATTTATTAATATACAACATATTAGATCCCCCTTCTTTGCTTCAGCAGAGAAGGGGGTCGGGGGGATGAGTACATGAAAAACAATAAATATTAGTATGAGCTATTCTGTCTGAGCGAAGCTATCCGAAGTGCTTCTATGAATGGACGGCAGTGGTTGAAAAAGAGTTTATACCCCGGACATAAATAATTTAATCCGGGCTCTCCGTCGGGAGTATGGATGAATCTGTTCTTAGGGCATTCCCCGTTGCACATTTCCAGAACATCACATTCCCTGCAATACGCGGGAAGCTTTGATGATTTGGCTTCTCCAAATGCCCTCTGCTCAGGAGAATCAAGAAGCTCAGCAAGTGACTTATGCTTTATGTTTCCGATTAGATGCTGCCTGTTCACATAATGGTCACATGAATAGAAATCACCGTTATGCTCAACCACAGGGACTCCACCACAGGTAACTTTGAAGATACATAGAGTATGTTCCTGCCGGAATGCTGTCCGGGCCGCTTCCTCAAAGATCTGGATCCTTATTTTACCAACATCTTTTGCAATCCACTCATCAAAAACCTTCATGAGGAAATTCCCGTAGACAACAGGATCGACCGAAGCAGAACTTACTTCAGATCCTGCATCCGGCTGCTGTTCAACAAGCGGAAGAAATGTCATAAATTCTGCATCCAATCCTTTAAAAAAATTATAAAGCTGGAGGGGATAGCCTGTATTATATGAATTCAGTACACAAAGGATCTCGGAAGTTATCCTGTACTTCTTCAGAAGCTCATAACCTTGCATGACCCTGCTGAATGTCGATCCTCCGGCCCCAGTTAGCCGGTATCTGTCATGAAATTCCTGAGGACCATCTATGCTTATACCTACAAGAAAATTCTCATCAAAAAGGAACCTGCACCAGGTGTCATCCAGAAGAGTGCCGTTGGTTTGAATTCCATTGATTATTTTGTATCCTTCAGGTAAATACTTTTTCTGAAGCCTGACGGCTTTCCTGAAAAAATCAAGTCCTGCCATTGTCGGTTCCCCTCCGTGCCATGAGAACATAATGACCTTATCCGTGGATGCTTCAATATGCTGAACAATATATTTTTCAAGAATTTCGGCAGTCATCCGGTGCAGTCCGGTTCCGGAATAAAGAGCATTTTTCCCCAGGTAATAGCAATAACTGCAACGAAGGTTGCAATCAGAACCTGCAGGCTTAACAAATATCTGGAATTCACGATCCATGTACCCATTTTATTAAATTCTCATTTCCTCTTTCAGTTGCTCTCATTCTTATTCGCCATTCAACAGGGTAATAATTGTTCATCCGGTTACCTAAATTATTCAGAAATCCAAGATTGATACCATCATAAGATGCCATGACCCAGCCTTTTGTTGCACCTTGCGCTGATATATTTTCCCGCCTCAGAAAGTTCAACGCCTCGTTAATATTAAGATTAAGTGTAGGAAATATACTATTACGCAGGTATACCGACATGGCAAGCTCATGTGAAGGAATGTAGTTCTTCCTTTTCAAAGTACATATTTTTGTTCCGGGACTGATTATTTTAAGGAATCGTGAAAGCAGGGAATAATCACTGTAACTGCATGGAATTGATATTATATTATCGTTGATCTTTGTAAAACTATCCTCCCGGAAATGAGTCAGATCAGCTGCAATTTTTATCTCATCCATACCCGGTTTCTTATAACTGTCATGGTATTTCCCTGTATCAACGATTCCGTTCTTACCGTTTTTCCTTATGACCGAAATAAAAAGCCCCTCCCCTCTTATCTTTCCCGGATAAAATCCATAGCCCGGGATTCCCTGGAAGTCAATTTCAGTAATGCCATCATATTCCCGTACATCCAGTTTTATTGCTTCTGTCTCATGTCTTTCCGTAAGCCACTTAATGTTCTTTTCATTCTCATCAGGGTTAAATGTACAGGTGCTGTAAATGAGTATCCCGTTCTCCTTCAGTGCTGGCCAGACATCAGCCAGGATTCTTTTCTGCCGGTCGCTGCAGAGAGATGCATTCTCTTCCGACCACTCACCTACAGCGATCTGATCACGGAACATTCCTTCTCCCGAGCAGGGGGCATCAATGATCATAATATCGAAAAATCCGGGAATCCTGCTGAACGCAGAAGGATCACTCTGTGTTACAATAGCATTTGACAAGCCCCATTTTGTCATGTTTTCTGCCAGAATTAAAGACCTTGCCCTTATGACATCATTTGCCACCAGCAAACTATTCTTTCCGATCAACGCCGACAGGTGGGTGCTTTTGCCTCCAGGGGCTCCGCAAAGATCAAGCACTTTTATATCCTTTTTCTCTCCAACAACCCTTTTGTACACCTGTTCCATGAACATTCCGGAAGCTTCCTGCGGATAATAGCATCCAGCATGGAAGACAGGATCAAGCGTAAAAGAAGGACGTTTTTCGAGATAAAATCCATTTCCGCACCAGGGAACAGGCTCACAATTATGTGGTACTCTATTCCATTTTACAGGATTGGTCCTGATGCTCACCGGTGAAGGTTCCTGAAGAGCCTTTAAAAGCCTTTCCGGATCAGTATATTCCTGGGATTTAATCCTTTGTATGAATTTTTCAGGAAACATTGTTTATAAGGCAATTGAAAATGGAGTGATCATTATGTGTCGTTATTGCTGTTCTGTTCCGTGATTTTGGAACGTCTGCTCCAGAGGTAGTAGACCGGAATTCCCAGTATGACTATTATCAGTCCAGGGAATGTATAGTCCGGCTTGTAGATAAGCAGAATTATCATTATTGTCACTGTGGTCAGAATATATATTGCCGGGATTACAGGATATCCGAATGCCTTGTATGGACGCGGAATATCCGGACGCTTGACACGAAGGACAAAAATAGCCAGGATAGTGATAGTAAAGAATAATAGTACTGCGAAGATCACGTAATCCAGCAGATTACTGTATGTGCCTGACAAACATAGCAATACAGACCAAATCCCCTGTACAGCAATTGCAAATCCCGGAACCCCGAACCTGTTAATCTCCCCCACCTTTTTGAAGAAGAGGCCGTCTTTTGCCATTGCATAATATACCCTCGGAGCTGCAAGTATGAGGCTGTGGTTACAGCCGAAGGTGCTGATCATTATGAAGACAGCCATAATTATCGCCGCGTAATCGCCAAATACCACATACATGGCCGAAGTGGCAACCCTGTCGTCGGTTGCGAACTGGATGCCTCTGCTCAGTACATCTGCACCGTCAGGCGAGCCCATCAGAGGAAGGATCTTAATATATACAAAGTTGGTGATCAGATAAATAACAGATACGATAAGCGTTCCGAAAAACAGGCTCAGGGGAACATTCCGTTTCGGGTTAATGACTTCCCCGGAAATATAAGTTACATTGTACCAGGCATCTGTGGAGAAAAGAGATCCTACAAGCGCTGTACCTACCGCAGCAACCAGTGCAAAACCGGCAAGAGGAATAACCTGGTTTTCAGGACCCACCTGGCTTGCCTTCCAGAATATCTCCTTGTTGATCTCAAATGAATTTATACCCTTTATGGCAAAAAAACCGACAAGGATAAATCCCAGCAGGGCGATCACTTTTGTAGAGGAAAAAATATTCTGAACAGTTTTTCCTGTTACAATACCCCTGGTATTAAGCCAGGTAAGAAAAATGATCATCACAATTGCAACGACCATGGTGCTGTTGATCTTCAAAGGGCCTAACTGTAATAAAATATTTCTATCGGAAATCCACGGGACAAGCACGCCGGTAAATTTGGCAAATGCAACAGCAACGGCCGCAATTGAGCCGCATTGAATAACAAGAAATGTCGTCCATCCGAAAAGGAACCCGATCAGTGGATGATAAGCCTCTCTGAGATATACGTACTGCCCACCCACATGAGGCATCATTGAAGCCAGTTCACCATAGCTTATTGCACCTATAACAGTAATTATACCTGTTATCAGCCATACCACCATCAGCCATCCGGGTGATCCTACATTACGGGCAATATCGGCACTTACAATAAAGATCCCGGAGCCTATCATTGCTCCCGCTACAATTGAAATTCCATCAAAAAGATTTACACGTTTCTGAAGGAGATGGTTGTCTGAAGGCATTGGGTGAAAATATCAGCTAAATTTACACAATCAATCGAAACTGTTATCGTCAAAAGTACAATATTCATAAAATATCTGCCAGTCAAATTTCTCTCCGGGTCCGATATTTATTGACAGTATAAGTTTTATTTAACTCTTATGCTATATAGTGATGAGTTAGTTGTTATGAACAGTGTGTTACCCTCTTTCCCTCCGAAAGCCAGGGAGATCGGGCGTTCCTCAACATTGATCCTGTTGATCTCCCTGCCTGTTTATCATATACAAAAATCTGACCATCAGCTATATAGAGGTTGCCTTCCCTGTCCAGGGCATAGCCATACTCGCCTCTCTTGTGGATTTCCTTCAGATCTGAAAGCTGGCCATTGAGTGCAACATCGAGCTGGTAGAATTTTTTCGGCAGCTCGTTGGATGTATAGAAAGGCTGCCCCGGAACAGCTGCTGACAACGATGCACAACGACCGAGGTCATAAGTCTCCGGAATAATTGTCACCCCGTCAGGAGCAACGAATGAGGAATCTGGCCAGTATGTTGCATTCTGCAGAAAATCGGCTCTGTACCTGCTTGAAGGGTAATATGCTTTTTTGACATTTTTGATCTCACTGTTTGCGACCCTCGGCATCGGTTTAAAAGTTTCATCAGGATCATCAGGATCAATTGAATAGGCCAGAGCTGACCAACCGCTGTTGCCCCATCCGCTGTAACCCGGATTATCATCAGGGAGTCGTTTAACTGTTTCCTGTCTGCCTCCAACCATATACCCGGGTTGCGGATCATACCTGAAAATAACCAGGAGGTTATCTTTTGTATCAGTTGCCAGAACAAGTGGCTGCAGCGGGTAATCAGCGATCATTGTGACAGTGTTGGTTTCAGCTGACCATTTGTAAATCCTTTTTTTCAAAGTTTCACAGAAATAAATATGTCCCTTGCTGTCGCTTGTTGCTCCGGTAACAAAATAAAAACCTGAAACCAGTCTTTCGACTTTCCCCGGCTGACCGGTGATGATCTTATTCTCCTTTCCCTTTCCTGTAATAGTCACCTTTGCTAATTCCCATGGATAAACCGGCAATTCCTTATTAACATCATAGACAGGGAATTCAGTCACAACAAGTTTCTGTGTATAGTTCTTTATATTATGGAATTCAATATTCTCACAATTCCATATCCTGACACCAAAACGTTTTGGAGTAGTTACCCTTATCACCCTGTAAATCCAAAAGTTACCGAACATGATGTTTTTACAGTTTGAAAGCTCAACCATCTGGCACTCTTTTCCCTCACGGCCCTCTTCCTCAAGCTGGAATGCATATATTTTCCAGTTTGAGACATTTTCAAACCGCGCTTCATTCCTCACATGGTGTTCGAGTGAGATAGCATAGATACGGCTGGGAGTTGAGGTATTGCTGACATAAAGTCCGGATGTTGCGTATGTGTTGGCTGTCCATATATCCTTAAAAGTCCCCCCTCCGTTTTTGGTTATCCACAGGCTCCAGTATTGATTGTCCCAGGCAAGATCGAGACCTTGTGCAGATACAGGGCTGGTGGGGAACTGATAGCTCTTTGCCTCATCCCGAAGCCTCCCGCCTGTTGCCTCCCAGCTCCAGCCGCCTGTGAACCAGGTTGTTGTGAAGCCCGTTGCTGCTGAGCCGGAGTTTGAGGAGTTGCCGGCTGCTCCGTTTGCGGCCTGGGAAAAGGTCGCCGTATCGAACCATGACCGCCAACAAACTTGATATCATTCATGCATGAGTCCTTCCCGGCCATCCATTTGCAGGCTACTGCGCGGTAATTATAACCGCCGGTTGATAACCCTATACCATTTAACATATCGTCACCGCCCTCTGATGATTCAAGAATAGCAACCGGACCTCCGAATCCGCTGAAGGCAGGTTCGCTCTCCTTCAAGATCAGCTGTGTTCCCCAGGGATGCAGACCTATGAGTTTTGTCCCCGGTGCCATTTTTACGGTCTCAGTGATACGATAAAGACCCTGTGGTACATATATATTCTTTTGCCCGGAGATTGCATCCCGGAAGGCTTTGGTATCATCCGTCACACCATCGCCTTTTGCGCCGAGATCTTTAATGTTCACCCATGTTTCCATTCCTGGCATAGACGGGATATCCCTTTCCAGTTTAACGGGAAACTGCCTGAGAGGCTCAATATTACTAATAGTCTTAAATTCTGCATTGGCAGCCATATCATCCATGATCAGCCCGTAGGTGAATTCCCTTAACTTGTACATCTTATCAGCAACTTCTACCTTTTTACCGCTCTGACGGTATCTTGCCAGCACAGGAACATTCCTGCAGTCGATATTAAGCAGGTTTACCTGTGTTTGGGCATGTTCTTCCATGGAGATTATAATGCCGGCGCTCTTCACGTTGTCAAAAAGGCAGTTCTCCATATATATACGGTCAATGTCACCCTCTCTTATTTCAACCGCAACCGGAACGTTCTTTACATGCATGTTCACAATGGCAAGTCCCGTGTTGTGTGATTGTATTGCTGCCTTGCGCTGACCATCGAAATAAGTATCAACCATCATCATTGGCCAGATGGGTGATGTTTGTCCGCAAATTATACCATAATCACCTCCAAGGAAAACAACATTTTCCATTTCATTACCAACCTCGGATATGCAGGCTTTACCTTTACCTGCATTGATTACCATGTGGCTTACAAATCCGTGCTGGGCAAAATGGGTCATCATAGCTACGGCTATGGGATTACCATCCTCTATCCTTAGGTCGATATTGGAGATCGCACTGTAGAATGTTCCTGCTCCTGCATCTCCGGGCTGCCGCTCTGCGTTCTTTCTTCTGCTACATGCAATACGAAAATCCCGAAAGGATTTATGAGTGGCAAAAGATACTATCCATAAAAATCAAGAGGCATGAGAAACAAGGTATTAACTACCTTTCTACCGATGGTATAAAGCTTATTCTTGAACAGCCGGATCAAAGCACCGGGAATGGTCGCCGAAATCTTGCACTTCTTGCTCTTATGTACGACAGCGGTGCAAGGGTGCAGGAAATAATAGATCTTACTCCATCCTCTGTCAGACTTGACAATCCCAGCATTGTAAAATTATTTGGCAAGGGACGCAAGGCCAGAATTGTACCATTACAGGAAGAGCAGACCATGTTCCTGAAAGAATATATGCAGGAAAATCATTTACAGGAGCCACATGCCAATCAGTATCCGCTGTTCTCAAACAGCAGGAAGGAAAAGCTTACCCGTGCCGGCGTGACATATATCTTGAATACCTATGTGGAACTTGCACGAAAAATCAATCCGTTCCTAATACCTGAAACGATCAGTTGTCACTCTTTACGCCATTCAAAGGCCATGCATCTTCTGCAGGCTGGTGTGAATTTGGTATATATAAGGGACCTTTTAGGACATGTATCGGTTCAGACTACGGACGTATATGCCCGGGCTGACTCCAGACAAAAACGGGAAGCTTTTGAAAAGGCATATGTTGACCTTAATCCTAATACAGCTAAAATAAAATCCTGGGAAAAGGACAGTAATCTCTTGGAATGGCTGAAAAATTTAAAGAAGTAGCCAAGTATTTATGCAAAGTGGTATTGTAAAGTAAAAGGATTAATAAATTGATTATGAGTATACTTAATGATGTCACTTTGCATAATCTTTTGCTTTCCATAAAATGCAGATTCAATTTGCCAGCGCTCTTTGTATAATGTTTGAGCATTACCCGGCTTATTAAAAGATACAATTATCTGAAGTTCCGGTGTACTTTGTTTGTTAATCACCTTAGATGCAGACAGATAGCAGAGTTGCCCTTTTACACGAACAATTTTATGGTAGAATGCACACTGGTTTACTTTCAGGTGATTAAACAACCAGGAAGCCTTAACAAGATGTCCGTTCCCGGGAATCTCTATCCAGAAGTTTTCACGTATCCGGATATAATATTCAATACCAAGTTTATTGAGAAACTCTAACCATCGATGTCCAACAAATTCTCTGTCAGCCAGAAGACATTCAATACTATCAGATCCAAAAAGATGAATGAAACGATTAATCAGGTCGATTCGCTCCCTGGTTGAAGAGTTTCCGAACTTGGGCATCATATGAATAAGCAGAGGGGATGCAACTCCTTTATATACAATGCCAAGCGTGAGAATATTAATGTCTTTTGATCCGAATTTCCAGTTCGTTCTGTCTAATACCAATCTATATGGTGGTTTATGTGGTAGCAGAGCGAAAACAAACCGGGCTATCAGGTCTGTATCTAACACATATCCTGACATAAACCGCTGTATCCTGCGTAATGACGAATCCACTCTCACATTTGAATCAAAACTACAGGCCAGCTTCTCAAAACAAACAGTTTGGACCTTGCATAAAGCACTGATAAATAAGCCAAAGAACTTAATACGTGCTAAGTTCATTTTATCTCCAAAGAACTCTGCTAACGTATCCGATAAAATCTTAACTTTGTTTTCAACCTTGGTATTCATTGTCGGAAATAGTATTGGTGATACAATTCCAACTAACTGAATATCAAGGTTTTATCCAAATAAATGGACGTGTTTTTATTAACAATAATCTCATAAGATATTAACAATCAATTAGTTATTATTTTTTGTCATGTACTAAGATTCGTTAAATTAAAAAGTTCATATGACTTAACCAGTCCTGCTATTTTGTTAAAATAATATAACAGATACCACCTTATACCAGTAAAGATGACGACTGTTTATCAAGATAAATCCATGTTTCATTATGTTGCCTTAATATTGTAGATGGAAGCATAGGAGTAACCGGCTCTTCCACGACTCCTTTAACTGCTTTTGCTTTACGGAAATCGGGACTACTGCAAATAATAGCTCTTGATTTCATAATCTGGTTTATCGACATACTAATTGCTTTTTCAGGGACATCCTCAAAAGCAGGGAACCATCCTTCGCCCAGTTGTTGCTTACGGCATGCCTCATCTAGCTTTACAATTAGATATGCTTCTTCTGTTTCAAAATCAGCAGGCGGATCATTAAAGGCCAAATGACCATTCTCTCCAATACCTATAAAAGCAACATCAACAGGGTGTGTTTTGATTATTTCACCCAGGCGTACACATTCTGAAGCGGGATCAGGAGCATCTCCATTTACATAATAGAACTTTTTTGGTGACACAATATCCACAAACCGTTCTTTGAGATATTTACGAAATGATGCAGGATGTGTTTGAGGTATACCAATATACTCGTCCAGATGAAAACATGTAACTTTTGACCAGTCAATATCCTCCTTTACTAACTCATTCAACATCTCAAACTGTGATGCCCCGGTAGCAACAATAATATTCGCCTCTCCCCTTTCAGAAATAACTTTGCGAATTAGTTCGGCACCTCTATTAGCTGCTTTTTCCCCTAGTTCCTCTTTGGTGTTTGAAATAATAATCTCCATAATTCATTTTTTCTTATCATTATTAAAATTATTATATGATTTTTTAGAAAAAATCAACAATAGCAAAATATGCCGTTAACAAACTAAACAAAATAACTGCTATCAAACCTATGTTCATCCCGGAACCTGCTACATGTTTATTCATTAATGACTTTCGGTTAATAAGGATAAAAACAGGAATTGCCACGGCAGGCAATATAAGAGCCTGAAATGCTTGCGAAAATACCATCAGAAGAGGCGGTGTTGTATCAATAAATTGCATCCCAAATCCGAAAAGAACTCCGATCAATCCAAGGATACGGTACATAGGCGAATGAATATTTCTTTCTTTACCCGTATAATCGCTTATAAGCCAGGGAGCTATTAAAATTATAGGAAAAACTGTAGAAATACCGGCGCCGACAATTCCCATAATGAGAATAAAAGCTGCGATCTTCCCGCCAATTGGTTCGAAAAGGCTTATCATTTCAACTGTATCTGTTAAATTCATTCCCATAACATGTAAAGTGCCTGCGGAAACTGCCATGATAACTATACTAAGGAAAAACATAAATGAAGTTGAGACTGCTGCATCATTCTTTTCATTCTTAAGATTATTGATTGTCCAGCCTTTTTCAGCAACCACTGTACTCCGCATAATGAAAACCGCTGCAGAGCAGGTTGTTCCGGCTATCGCTGCAATTAGTCGGAAAGAACCCGGTTGATCAGGGATACTTGGAACTAAGCCACCTACTATTGCTGATATACTTGGTTTAACCATAAAAAACACGGTAATAAAAGAGAGGACCATCAGGATAACAAAAAAGGTGAGTATTTTCTCAAAAGTTTTATAATACCCTTTCCATAGCAATGTGTATAGAGCCACTACTAAAACTAATGTAATCCAAAATGTACTAAATCCGGTGCCGCCCAACAAGAGCTTTGAACCTTCCTGCAAAAGATCGGCAACAATTCCAAAGATGCCCATCAGTGATAGTATTTCACCTATCACTAAAGCAATTATAAGGTAGATTGCCAATACCTTACCATATGTAAAATTGTTTTTGATATTGAACAGGGCGGTTTTACCGGTAACTAGGGTTGTTTTGCCGTAAGCCACCATTAAGATGTAGGTAAAGATGCATGATAAAACCAGTGTCCAGGTTAAAGTCATTCCATGTTCTGCACCCACTTTAGCCATTGTGGTAACACTCCCCGTTCCTATATTATAGCCGATTAAAAACAAACCGGGGCCGATCGCACTTAATCCTATAATTATTTTCCTGAGAATCTTGTTTTCTTTCATATAATTTAGTCTTTTGAGTAAACTATCTTACCGGCAACTATTGTTTTTTGAATTACAATTTCTCCCTGTTCAATGGTAAACAGGATCAAATCTGCCCGTTTCCCCTGGCTGATTTCACCGAGTTCATCTAAGCCAAACAATTTAGCTGGATTTGTACTTGCCATTTGAATCGCATCCTTTAAACTGCATTGTGAAAACTGCATTATGTTAATTATGCCTTTTATGACTGGTGAAGCAGCACCTGCTAAAACATTTTCAGCCGGAAATTTTACAACATAAGGGGTTAATAATACCTTCCTTTCACCGCGGATATACTCCCCGGGAGGAAGGCCTGCTAAATCCAAAGCATCAGATGTTAAAATAATATTTCCCGGTCCTTTTACTTTGTAGAAAGTTTGCAATTCCTCTTTTGTAAGGTGGTATCCATCAGCAATTATACTTGGTGTTAAACGGTCATCAGCCAATTGTGGCCAGAGCGGATTATTGTGACGATTAATCATGTTGGCACATCCGTTTCCAAGATGTGTACTCATAGAAGCACCGGCATCAATAGCATCCCTGATATTTTCAGCCGAACCGTTATGATGTCCCAGTGAAACTACGACTCCGTTCTCCACGCATTTCCGGATAAACGGAATGGCTCCTGCAACTTCCGGTGCTACGGTAATCAGTTTTATTCCTTTTCTTGCAGCATCTTGATATTCCAGAAATTCCTGCCAATCAGGCTTCCTGATATATTTTTCAAGATGTGCACCACGAAAACCTTTTATCGGTGAGATGTAAGGACCTTCAAGATGAAAACCGGGGATTGAGGTTCCTATTTCCGGATCATCCAGCGCCTGAGCTAAGATGGTAAAGTTTTTCTTTAAGGCGTTATGTTCGTTTGTAATTAATGTCGGAAAAAATGTGGTGACACCTTCTTTCCACAATTCTCTTGTTGCTTTACGAATTTCATTCAGTGTTAAATCTTCACCGGAAAAGTCAACTCCCATATATCCATTTATCTGAACATCTATCAGTCCGGGGGCTATATACTCTTCCGGAATACCGGTTTCTGCCTCCAAATGTTGAATTACTGCTATCCTGTCGTTTATAATTTTGATACTAACAGGTTTACTATCCAGATAAAAATATCCTTCTATTATTAGTGTATCCTGCAGACCTGCAAATACTGAAAAAGAAAGAACAAATTGAATTAAGTATATTATTATTATTTTTATCCAATACTTATGCATGATTATAACATATTAATTATTTTCAGGATATAACCTCCTGATTTTGATGTTTTTGAACCAAGAAGCTTCAGCATGATCCTGCAGCACTATATAACCATTCTTTTCTTCTGCAAAACCAGGTATATTCTTGTAATTACTCTGTCTGAATCATTAGTGTCCACTTAAATATAATTGATTTTCAACTGTATACAATTTAGTTCTTTGACATCTTGGTAATCTTGGTTTGTAAGTAGCTCTTTTAGAGGCGTTCTATCAAAAAGAGAGATGCTTAATATCTGTAATATTTCGTAGAGAGTGGTCTACTTTCAATTTGTAAGCAATTATAGCAACAAGACAGTAAACGATGATGGCAGAATATACTTGGATCTTGACCGCATTTGGTGTTGTTCCCCAGAAGGATTTAATCTTAAGATGTTGTTTTATCCATTTGAAGAACAACTCTACTTTCCAGCGATATTTATAGAGCAGAGCAATCTCATGGGCTTTAAGATCAAAGTTGTTGGTTAAAAACTCGAAAGTTCTTTCTGTCTCTTCATCATAGTACTTGATTTTCCGGAGTTTATCCGGGTAGTATTGTGCTGAATAGAAACCTTCGAGTTTGCCAATCTGATCTGAAAGAACCCCGCGATTCTTTTCTACACCATTGGAATACATTCGTTTAAATCTTCGGTTAGTCTTGGTTCTTGTTACAAAATATGCTGAGTGCTGTTGTATTCTGTAAAGCCTTTCATAGTCTGTGTAACCGCGATCCAGTATGTAATATCCTCCTGGTTCATAAGTGAGTAAATCAAGGGCATTCATATCATTTACTGAAGCTTTGGTTATAATGATACAGCTTGGGATAGAGGTTTTTACATCAAACAATGTATGCAACTTAACCCCTCCCTTAGTTTTGCGGAACTCAGCCCACCAGAAGACACTCAGACATAGGTCAATGGTAGAAGAATCAAAGGCATATACATTTGATTTAATGTTGAGATCAAAGTCTTTTATTGCAGTAACTCTTCTGGCTTCGTCAATAAGATGATAGGCGAGCTCTTCGAATATTCTATAGTTACGCCTTTCATTTGCCTTGGCCAGGTTGGACCGGCTGACATTCTTCCCAAAGCCTAAGTGATAAAACTTGGACCTATGTGCTTCAATACCAATCATTAAATCACGCAGACTTTCTCTGCCAGACAGTTGACCAAACAACATACAGGACAACTGGTTCCAGCATGAAAAGAATTTTACATATTTATTCCCATTGTACTTTTCAACCAATCGGTCAAGTACTCTTTGAGGTAAAAAATCTGTAAGCTGATTGAAGACATATTTGCCCTGATTCATGGATTTTCGCTTTCAACAAAGCTAGAACCCAAAATTTCATTTCAAATCGTCACGCTATCAAAAAACGCTACAACCTAGATGTATTCAAGATTTCAAAGAACAATATTTAATTTTTAGTGGACACTAATGTGTCTGAATAGTGAATCGAAATGAGAACTGCCCATTTCATATTCCAGTATTTTCTTTCCGTTAAGCCAATGCTCACCGTGATTACCATTAAAAACAATACGGCTGGAGTTAAATTCTCCAATTGTTAAAGGTTTTGCCGTCGAATAATAATATCAAGCTATCTTTTTTTTCAGCTTCAGTTAGTAAATTGTTTGCATTTATTATTGTTTTTCCATTTTTCTGCCTAACATTATTACTCCCATTGGTGATGAGGACAAATAAAGCAATAAACATATAGAGAGATGGACGCTTTAGATTTATATAGATGTTCATTTTAATTCTCTGATTTAATAGTAAACTTTTAGTTTATTTATATTTTAATCATATTGTTAGTTTCCAGCCTGGTTCATATTCCCTGCTCCAATACCGCATCGCCTTATTATTACCAATAATATGACCGTTTTCAGGATCAACATGTAAAGTGTCACCAGAGCGAAGAGCAATGTTCCCTAACTGGCAAAGCAAAGTGCTTTGATACCCTCCTAAAATATCAGCATTCAGGTTTTTCCCTTTACGCATACCATCCAACAGGTTTTGAATATGCAAAGAATCTAATCCTTGCGAAGGATTTACCTGGTTCAACGTATCAATAACAAAATCATTTTTAACCTCTTCTATTAACTGATCCTTCAAGTTGTATATTTTATAGGCATTTCCATCGATTACCATTGATCCTGTTTCACCATAAAAAATTACGGCTGCACTACTACCTTCAATGGTACGTCCGTTACAACTGCGTCCTTCCCATTCCATACAGGTATTATCAGGAAATTCCAGTGTGATTACCTGCGTATCGGGAGTTTCCCAATCATCCTGATAACGATAGCGCCCACCGGCCGAAGTTACACGTTCAGGATATTCAACATTCAAACCCCAACGCATTATATCAATCATATGAGTACCATTATTTAATGCTTCCCCTGTACCCCAATTCCAAAACCAGTGCCAATTGTAATGAATAAGGTTATCTTTATAGGGGTGCCGTGGGGCCGGACCTTGCCATAACTCATAATTCAACCAGTCAGGTACAGGGACTTCCTTTCCATTCCCTATGGACGGGCGGTTATTGGCATACCATCCTTTAGCAAAATAAGGCCGTCCAATAATGCCATCGTGTAATTTCCTAATAGCCGTTATTACATTTGGATAAGACCTGCGTTGATTTCCCATCTGTATAAGCCGGTTGTATTTTTGTGCAGCGGTAACAATTAATTCTCCTTCGTGTGGATTATGACTGGCAGGTTTTTCTAAATATACGTGTTTTCCCGCTTTACATGCTAATATAGCAGCTGGGGCATGCCAGTGGTCGGGAGTGGCAACCACCATCAGATCAATATCTTTACTTTCAAGCGACTTTCTGAAATCGCCAAATCCCTGCGGTTTGATGCCTTGTACTTTTTGAACATTTGAAATGCATTTTTCAATAGCACGTGAGTCAACATCGCAAATATGCATCACATCGCACTCTTTTTGAAGGGCAAAATTCTGCGCCAGTACCTTTCCACGTGAATTAACGCCCATTACAGAAGCGCGGATTTTTTCATTTGCCCCTATGATTCTTTTATAACTTTCAGCACTAAATCCAGGGAGAATTCCACCAACTATTATCGCAGAAGAACCTATTGCAACCTTTTTAAGAAAATCACGACGTGAATCAATTTCTTTCATTGTTTCCATTTTTAATATTTTTATAGCAATTCAATTATTTTAATATTCTTAAAATACACTTCGCTGTTGTGATCCTGCAGAAGGATATGCCCTTCAGGATGTACACCAAAATCTTTAACATCTTTAAATTTGCTTTCCGCCACTTTTTGTTTGAAGTCGTCACTAAAACGGTCGTATTCCAGAATTTTTTTGCCGTTGAGCCAGTGTTCCACTTTTCCGTCTTTGCTTACAATCCGGCTTTTGTTCCATCCACCCAAAGGCTTCACCTTTTTATCAGGCGATGGAGGGTAAAGTTCGCAGGCAGCACCGGTGGTATGAAGATCGTTTGCTTTCATCTGGCCCCTTTCAACGTAGTCCGGATCGTCGAGCATCTGGTATTCAATTCCATAGCCGTAACCACCTTTGTCGCCGGGACGTTCAACCACAAAATATTTTAGTCCTGAATTTGCACCGGGTGTTACCATCTTCCATTCCCACACCAGCTCAAAATTCCCATATTTCTTTACTGTAATAATGCTTCCACCATTTTCTCCTGTACAGGTGATTGAATTATTTTTTACCTTCCAGCCTTTTTCGGGGAAAAACTTTTGATTTACTCCTCGCCAACCGTCAAAATCTTTTCCATTAAAAAGTAGTTGCCATCCTTGATTTACCTCTTTATTTGTTAACCTATTTTGTGCGTTTATCTGATTTGCCAAAGCAAAAAAAAGAAAAACTGAAATAAGAAATTTTAGTCTTAAGTTTAAGAAGTAGTATTTCATTATTTTATTTGATTTTGTACTTAATAATCCAAATTAAATTTTTTGAACCGGGATAAATCCGGTATTAGAATAAAAGCTATTTAGTTACGGCCAATTTGGTTTAACTCCGCGACTTAAATACTTAAAATGCCTTTGCTCTTTCAGGGATATTCCCCATTTTAACATGATTTTTGAGTTAATGGAATGTACTTCGCCCATACACTCTCGTGTTGGTTTTCATATTTACCTCCTTTCTTTGTTTTTATGCCGCTTCGATGAGCCTGTCAAGCTCTTCCCAAGCGTCTTTATAAAAATGATGTTCATACATTTTAAGTTCTATTTGATGTCCACTCTTTGTTATTTTTGCTGGTACCGCGATAAACCAATCAACAAAACTACGGTGTTCCTGCTTTTTAAACTTGTTTTTCTTCTGGCGCATCATCATTGATATGTTGTATGCCAATACGCTTAATTGCCAAAGAATATCATTTGCCCAGAAATCATCGGTCAACGTACTCCCTGCCATCGTGTGCCCTTTTACCTGTTCTATCCAGGTCTCACTTGTTGAGCGTTGTTTGTAGAGTTCATGCAACCCGATAGCATCTATATCATAACTGCTTATGTAGCAGGCATACTGGTAAACCGGAACAATTTGTTGTTGCCCCAGGTATGAAACCCGCACATATTCTTTTACAGTACGAATTGCCTTCAGTATCCTGGGTTTGCTCCATCCTTTTGTCGTATAGCTGAACTCGCATATTGCTACATCTATTTTACCTTCGACCCCTGCCCATGTTTGTAACTGAAGTAATTCCTCTAAATTTTTCAGTTTTACTTTCACCAGGTAATCCCATTTAAACGATTCCAGCAAATCGAAGAGTCCTCCTGCAAAGAACCCGCTGTCAGCCCTGAAAAGCACTTTTTTTATGTTTTTGGGTAAGCTGGAACTGACTTCTTTAAGGAAATCGACAATCCCGTTGGAAGTATATGCTGAGCCTGTCCTGAACCATGTGTGGTACAATAGCTTCATTTCACTGGCAAAAACCAACAAGGGATGGTAGCTTTTGGCCCCTTTTTTAGTCGTGTTATATCCTTTTTCTGCCCCTTCCTGGTTACCACAGACCAATTTAACGGTTGAATCGCTATCCAGCGTGATACTTTCCAGCCCGCTTTCACGCAACCATTGGGAGTTTTTTGACAGCAACACAGTTTGCAGTTTGCATGCACCAACTTGCCCAAGATTCTTCAATGCTGCAGATATTGCATTCTCGTTTATGGCCTTATCCAACCTCAGCAATGATTTTACCAAACCGTCCCCGCTAAAAACAGCGATCCTGCATATCCGGCTTATCCCACTAATTGAAGACAGGGTAATGGCCATCAAAATCTGGTTTATTCCAAACCTGGTGGCGTTATACCATATAGTAGGGAATGATGAGCTAATTGCTTGTACTATGTTTTGTCGATTCATATACTTTGCTATTGTATTGAGTCCTGCATACCTGGTAATGTTACTGCCTGTAAATGAGACCTTTACTATTTTTGATTGGTTAATTAGGGTTTGCTGATAAAGTCAGCGTAATAAATAATCAATTTTCTGTACAAACAAACTTGTTTTGGAATAAGTATCATCATAATTTGCTCGACTCGTTCGATAATCTTGTTTTTTGTACTATTTATCTCTTCTAAAATTGAGCCAAAAATATATCCTTTTTCATAGAGTATCAAGTTCATTATAAAAAAGATACATGCTATCCAACTCTCTGAAGTATTCTTTAGTCTAGCCCTTATTTCATTGAGATTGTACCCATTTTTCCCTTGTCCAAACTTACCTTCGATATGATTTCTTTCGGCTGCCTCTTTTCTCCGTTTTTGTTTCTGATAATAAGTCTCCGTTTCTCTGCCTTTTCTTCGCCCCAGTGGACTGCTGTTATTCTTATATTTCTTTCTGTTAACCACATTCGGTTTGCTCTTGTGGCATAAATCTTGTCTACCTGAACCAGTTCCGGATAATGCCCATGTAATTCCCTGTAAGACTCAACCTGTTTAATCAAATCACCTCCTTCATGATAAGCATCCCAGCTAAATGTATTTATTCTTGCAAAACCTT
>Ga0307378_10000122_pt1 | contig 140731 bp, 134 predicted proteins | sample UN1MG_FD_202238 | JGI IMG/M metagenome (GOLD analysis project Ga0307378, IMG submission 202238) | Soil microbial communities from Risofladan, Vaasa, Finland - UN-1 | ecosystem: Environmental > Terrestrial > Soil > Coastal area > Acid sulfate soil | place: Finland: Risofladan, Vaasa... | reverse complement strand
TTGATAGGTAATAAAACAGATCTAAGAGGAACAATTCCCTGTTTACCCAAAGAAGCAGGTCAACAGTATGCTAAAGCATTAAGTGATTGGACAGGTTTTGATGTTCCTTATTTGGAAACGTCAGCAAAAACAGGTCTAAATGTTGATGAAGCATTTTTGTTACTTTCTAAGCAAATAGAAGCTTTTCTAGATAAATATCAATTACGAGGTTAATTCTCACTCGTTTTTTATTCTATTGTTTTTTGTTCAATCTTAAGAAATCCTTTTTAATAGGTTATTTGAATTAAACGAAATATATAATATTATCCTATTCTAGATATTCATCAAGGAGAATCCAAAAATGTCTAAAACTAGAGATTCTGCAACTAAAACCAGTAAAGAGAATAAACCCTTTTTGGATAGGTTGCCATCTAACCTACCATTTGCTCCAATTGTGAGAAAACCTGATTATCAGCTAAGACAAGTGAGATTAACCGCTCCTACATCTATTCCAATACAACTTATTATTGCAGTGGTTTTTATTGGATTATTCTTTATATATATAGGAGGTTTTTATGACCTCGCTCAAGATCCTGTTCCAGCTTTTGGACAAGATACTGATGGTAATCCAGTTGTAATAATAGCTTCATTAAACCATCAATATTTAGTTGAAGGAATTGCTGCTGGTTTTCTTATGTTTATCGGTGCTGGTGGATTTTTCATGATCCATTATTCTACCCAATATGCTTATTCACCAAAAAATGCTACTATATTATTAGTAATGGGAATGGGTATAGTAGTAATCTGTTGGATTGCTGTAACATTTATGCTGAGGCAAAAAATGTAGCAATAGAATAAAAAGGAATAAACTTCTTTTTTACTTTCTTTTCTTTTAATTTAGAATATGTAATGAAAGAGTAAGAGGCAAGTGAAGTTTAAGTAAAACTTTACTTACCATTATCTATCAAGACTTAGTTTCCTGTTTTAAATTGTTGATTTATCAATTCTATAAAGTCAGTTTTCTTTCTTGCACCTGAGAATTGTGTAACAATTTTTCCATCTTTGAATAAATAGAAGGTTGGTACATATCTTATTTGGAATTGGATTGCTGCAGCGCGTTCTTGATCAGTATTGATCTTAGCAAAAGCTACTTTACCTTGATAAATCTCCGCTAAATCATGTGTTATGGGGTCCATAATTTTACAAGGGGGACACCAAGTTGCGTAAAAATCAATTATGACAAATTTGTTTTTAGTTACAAAGTCTTCAATTTCATTGCTTACTAATACTTTTACTGATCCATTGGCATCTGGTATTGTGTTCATAATATCACTCACGATTTTTTCTTTTATTTGTTGTAATTCTTTATCTTCAACAATCATTTTCTTTAATTCCTCTTTTAATAAATTTCACTATATATTTCTATTGTATACCAATTGAAAATTATCACTAACTCCAATTTTTATAATTATATGTGTTACAATTCTAAGTATTTTATATAAAATTTCCAAGTTATATAATAAGAGTTAATGGACAATTTTTCTAATTTTTTAAAGTTCTAAGTTAATATTTCCAGTAATTATTGCTATGGGAAAAACGTAAATAATATAACTAGATATGGTAGTAGTAATCTAATAATCAGTAAAAGCTTTAAAGAAGATAAAAACTCTCTAATATATATAATAGTAAAATATTAGGTAAGATAATTTCATTTAAAATAAACTATCAATAAAAGGAATGAATTCCAATGGCAGAAATTTGGTATCTTATAGGTTTTGGATCCATCATCATTGTGGTTGTTTTAATATTCCTCATTGACCAAATACGTCAAGCTAGAAAGAAAGGCACACTAGAAACTACCGCTCATGGGAGTCCTTCAAGTTATGATCCGGATTCTAAATTAAAAATGATGACAAGATTGGATAAAAGAGAATCAATGATTAGGCGTGAACGTATTTTAGAGGGAGGAACTCTTCCAGAAATATCAGAATTAATAGTTTATTTTCCAAATATGAATGAAAAAATAACTTCTCCTGAAGTTGATGTTAGAGGTAAAACAGCAGTAAAATCTATTGTTTGGATTAATAATCAAGCATCTTTTGTTGATGTTGATGGTTCATTTATTGGTACTATTAAATTGTTTAAAGGTAAAAATAATATTAAAATTGTAGCTGTTGGTCCTTACGGTGGAACAATGGGTACTGAACTTTCTATTAACTGTACAGCCAAAAATGCCATTTCTCAAAGTTCTTCTGAACCTAAATATCTTTTACCTGATATATCTCTTGATTTTAGACATGAAGATAGGCATCCAATGCCTCCTACTGAAAGCGAAACTCTAGCAATAAATATAGCAAACAGGAAGAAAGTTAAGCAATCTGAAGATATTTTACCTATCCTTCCGCCAAAGCATGCATTTGATGATCCAATAATTGCTTCACAAAGTGAAATAGATCCATCAGTTTTAGCGGTATTAAAAGGCGATGAACTAACAGAAGATAATTTAACAGTTGAAACAGATATATCATTAGAAGAAATCGAACCCGAGTCAATCTTATTAGATATTCCTGAAGATGATATACCTCCTATTCCTGATATCATTGAACCGGAAATTGATCAATCTTTACCATCAATACCTAGTGATGTGATAAAAGAAAACGAGGAAGAAATTATTGATGTATCAATTGATGAAGATGATTTAGCAGAATCAGTTAAACTTCTTGAGGAAGTAGTAGAACCAAAGAAAAAAGACCCATCATTTCAACCTGATAAAATGCTACCAAAACAACCTGGAGAAAAAATAGTAGAAGATGATTCTATTGAAACAAAATTAGCTGAATTTCAACCATTAAAACAAGATGATGCTAAAACACATACTTTAATCGTAGAAACAAAAACACAAAAATTGGATGATGCTCGTTCAACTGTAATTTTACAACATAATGGTCATACACGAAATATAGATGGCGAATTAGTTCAAGTTTTAAAAATCGAAAAAAGGATTGAAAAAATTAAAAATAAATGGTTTTCAACACTTGGCATTGCTAATATCTCTGATGTAGAATTAAGGAAAATGGAAATAAATGAATTTATTTCCAATACAATGGTTATTACCGAAAAATTACCAATTAATGTTGAAGACCCAACTATAGAACATCTCCCCGAAGGAACTCGAATTACTTGGATAATTAATGCTGTAAAACCACAAATGAAATTATTCATTACTTATACTGAAGATGTTAATCCTCTTAGTGTAATTACAGAAAAACAAACTCAACCAAAAATAAAGATAAGAAAATAGTTTTCTTATTGTTTATTTTTCTTTAATTCCTTGTATTTTTTCCAGATTTTATTGAGTACTACATAGTCTGTAAAGACACCCTCTGGTCCAGATTTGACTTTTCGCAAACGAATAGGTACCATATCCATTCTATAAGCTGTTCCTTCTGATTCGACTCCTGATTTTGTCACTGGAAAAACTACTTCACTTAATCTTGTTGTAGGTGTTTCATATGGGTCTAAAGTTATCATGGGTATTTTAGCAAAATGCTCCATAACCTTCTTAGGTGAATTTCCTACAGGATCTGAAGCTACTATAACAGCAGCATCAGCTTCCCCTCGAGACATAACACCAGTTAGTGAAAATTCTCCAGGATTATATTGAGGAAAGCCTTTCAATAATGAAACAGCAAAAGGATAACCTGAAATCCAAGTAACTACAGCTTGAGCGCCAGTTACATTGTAATGTCCTCTTAATGGCATAATATAAAATTTAGTATACTCATTTAAATCTCTAACAAGACTTAAGGCTGCATCAACGTTACGATGATTGCCTTTTGTTGAAGCTATACCCAAACCAAAAAACAATGCCCCATGTTTAGCATTCTTCATAATTTCTGATAATTCAATAATTTTCTCAGTAGGAATTCCAGCAACTTTATCAGCTTTTATCTCATGTCCTCTTACAATAGCTCGAAGAGCGCTTAAAAATTCAAAATCACCATCAGGCTCAATTTGTAAGAATAAATTAGCTAATTTAGCTGTTTCTGTTTGACGTATATCAATAACTACAACTGTTCTTTCTTGAAATCCCTTGTCTCTAAAGTATCCTCGAGGGAAAGTAGTGTAACGACTCATATGTCTAGGATGAGCTTCCATTGGATTACATCCTAGATAAACAATAACATCTGATCGATTGCGAATTTCACCTAATGTGCAACCCGCTAAACCTATTTCTTGAATTGCCATAATTGATGGTCCATGGCAAACTGACGGACAGTGATCCCATATAGCTCCCACTTCTTCTGCAAGTTTAATACTTTCACGATGAGCATCTGCTTCAGTAGAACCGAAACCATAGAATATTGGGAATTCAGCTTTGATTAAAATTTCAGCTGCTTTAGTTACAGCTTCATCATAACTTACTTCAACAAATTTATTATCAATTTTAATCATTGGTTTTAGTAATCTTTTACTATCAACATTACCAGCAATTTTTGCTGCACCTAATTGACAAGCGTTTTTTACTTCTACAATATTATTCTTATCAAGCACAACTTCTATGTCATCACACAAGCTTCCGCAAAAGGGACAGACAACATCAGTAACAGTTTTCAAAGTGAATCCTCATAGATTTTTCTTTAATTTTTATCTTTATGCTCTAATAAAATATTAAGCAAATCATTAACCTCTAAAACCTTTTTTGTAGTTGGAGATATAATTGCGTCAATCCCCTTGTATTTAGGAACACCTATACCAGCGTCTCCAGGAGGAGTAACCCAATTAGCATAAATTCCCAAAGGTATAAACGCAATACCTTCATGGGGAGCATCTTTAGATAATTTAGCTCTCACAACAATGGATCCTTCAGATGTTTGTATTTCTATATTTTGATCTTCAGATAAATGCAATTTTTCCATATCATTTGGATCAAGAAAACATACAGCAGTAGCATCTTTTGCTAATTTAGTTATTTTGGTACCAACTAATGAGACTCCTTGCTCAATAGTTCTTCCTGAAGTAAGGATGATTTTCAATGATTGTACTTCTGACATAATGATTTCCAACTAATTATAAAACTAATCAATTTTATTATTTGTTATCTATAATACTTTATTGTATTATTAGAATTTATCAGATAATTTCTTTTGCATTTGAGCTCTTTGAATTTCTGCATTTATACTTCGAATTACATGATTAAGTATGATAGCTTGAACTCCTGCAGTTAACAAGTCCCAAGATTCTATATATGGTGCGAGATAAAGTGAAATATCGTTATTATCTGAAATTAAATTTAATTGCATTGAATGAATGATTATTTGAGTAAATTCTCTATCATCCTTTATTACATCTAAACATTCCTCTCTTAAATCATCAATAGAATCATCAATAAAATACAATTTCTCTTTAATTGCGGACTTCAAAGTAATTAAAACATCATTTAAGCTATCTATACTTGCTTTTTTTATTTGAAGGTTTTTAAAACGCTCGGGATTTGTTCCTGATTGCTGCAAAATTAATGCTTCAACTAGAAGTGTCGCTTCATCTAGGATATGTATAAATTCCTTTTCAGCTTTTTCAATTCTAGGTTTTAAATATCTTCTAGTTTTGAACATTATAATCACAAGATGGGAAACTTGAGACCAAAATCTGATATATATAACTATGTCTTAAACTGAAAAATATTCAGTTTTTACCGTTTTATTTTTCTTAGAAGTAAAATTCATCAAACAATTTTTAATAATGCAAATAGCAAGATATAAGAGTAACAAGATAAATTATACTGAGATGTGATATAGAATTTGCCCGCTCATGAGAGAATAACATACAGAATAACGATAGACGCTACCAAATGTAATGGCTGCAATAATTGTACAACAGCGTGCCCGGTTAATGCTGAAATACGCAAAAAGGACAATTATGATCCAAATGATCGAGTAATTGCAATTAGAAATGGTGTAGCAGTTGTTATTAATCCTTTTAGATGTGATGGCGATGGTGTCTGTATGATAGTTTGTCCTCAAGATTGTATTACAATAGATTTTATTCCACTCTCTGAATATGAGGATGTACCAATTAACAAATCCCAACAAAAAGCAAAAACTAAAGTATTATGAAAAAAATTTTGGCGTTAGAAAATGACTCGAGTGGCAACTGAAAAACGGAAATCATATACAATAATTACTGAAAGAAAGGAACCTCATAGCAAGACATCCTTAGAGCTAGATTTAGAAAAATGCACTGGATGTAATTTATGTTGGACAGTTTGTCCTAGATATGCAATTGAACGAGGTCCCATAGGAGCGTCTATTAGAAAAAGATCCAAAGCTCCACCAATCAGAATAAATTATTATAAATGTGTTTTTTGTGGTTTATGTGCTTATATTTGTCCTTTTGATGCTCTTAAGTTAATGATTAATGATAAACCAGCAGAAAAAGTGAAAAGGGGTATTTCATTGCCTTTTCTAGAAGGCTATGAAGTTTTCTGCAAACGTACTGGTTATACTGCGCAAAAATTTCTTGATGGTAATATAACAGTAGATAACACTTCTTGTACAGGAGGATGTTCAACTTGTATTGAGATATGTCCTGTTGAGTGTCTATCCTTACCTGTTTCTCCTAAAGACAAACCATGGGAGAAAACAGCAAAAATTGATGTCGATAGAGACAAGTGTTTATATTGTGGTGCTTGTTTATTTGCTTGTCCTGCTCCTGGTGCAGTCTCTTTGGAGAGGACAGAAATTAAACATGGGAAAGAGGGTTCTGACAGTAGAATTTGGTTGAATCTAGAAGAAAAATTAAAGAAGCCTGTAACATCAAGATACTGGTTTTTTGAAGAAAGAGTAAAAACATCTCCAGGTGGTGAAGAAAAATCAGCTCCAAAACGAAAAGAACTCAAGGACTCATAATTAAAAACGGTTTTGTATTTGACCCATTAAATAAGATAGATGGTGAGAAGAAAGATCTCGTTATTATAAATGGTAAAATAGCTGATCCTTCAGAAATAACTACAAGTGGCAAATTCAAAACAATCGATGCTACTGGTTTAGTTGTTATGCCTGGAGGAATTGATATACATGCACATATTGCAGGCCCAAAAGTTAATGCTGGTAGGCTACTACGTCCAGAAGATCATTTAATTGAACATTTCAAAAAGACTCCTTATGCGCGTTCAGGAGTTGGTCATTCTATACCTTCAACATTCTTTACTGGTTATTCCTATGCTAAATTAGGTTATACTTGTGCAATGGAACCAGCAATGCCTCCTCTTGAAGCTCGGCATACACATGAAGAATTAATGGACATACCCATTATCGATAAAGGGGCATACACCCTCCTAGGTAGTAATTGGTTTCTTTTAGAACGAATGAAAGAAATGAAATTAAATGATTTAACAGCTTTTGTTTCTTGGTTGTTATATTCATCTGGTGGGTATACAATAAAATTAGTTAATCCTGGAGGTGAAGAAACTTGGGCTTGGGGGAAAAATGTTTGTTCACTTGATGATAAAGTTGCTTATTTTAATACTACACCAAGAACAATAATACAAAAATTAGCTGAAGTAAATGAAAGATTACATTTACCTCATTCTATTCATTTACATACAAATAACCTTGGTGTTCCTGGAAATTATGAAATAACTAAAGAAACAATTGATTGTGTTAAAGGAATAAAAACTACAACATCCCGAAAAACAAATGTTCATATCACACACATCCAATTCTCCTCTTATGGAGGTAAAGACTGGGGTGATTTTTGCTCTGAAGGAGGGGAAATAGCTCACTATGTTAATAAAAATCCTCATGTTTCATGCGATATCGGACAAGTCGTTTTTACCAATACTACTACAATGACTGCTGATGGCGCATGGGAGTGGGCTCTAAGAGGGATAACTGAACATCTTGCTTGGTCGCCTCGTTCAGGTTCAAAATGGATGAATGCTCAAGTGGAATTGGAATCCTGTGCTGGTATTGTTCCGTATATTTTTAGAAGAAAAAACCCTGTAAATGCAATGCAATGGGCTATTGGTTTAGAAATAATGCTTTCATTAAAAGATCTTACTCGAGTAAATCTTACAACCGACCATCCAAACGGAGGGCCCTTTACCTTCTATCCTTTGATCATTAGTTGGTTAATGAGTAAAAAGGCTCGAGAACAAATGATAAATCGTTCTGATAAAGCTATTGTAGAAAAAACTTCTTTGAAAGATATCACACATGAATTTAGTCTTTCAGATATTGCTCGTGTAAGTCGAGTAAGTGCTGCATCACTTTTAGGATTAACAAATAAAGGACATCTCGGTATAGGTGCAGATGCTGATATAGCTATTTATGATTTTAAAGTTCCTCTAAATGAACTAGCAAATAATCCCACCGCCATTGAAAATGGTTTTTCAGATGCTAAATATACTATCAAAGATGGTCAAATCGTTTATTTTGATGGGCAAATACTTGCTAGTCCTGTTGGTCGTACGTTTAGAGTAAAACCTGAGGTTCCGGATGATTGGTTGGCAAATATTCGAGATGCTCTTGAAGAAAGATTCCAAAAATATTATACCGTTAGTTTAAACAATTATCCTGTACAAAAAACGTATTTCCCTCGAGAAGAATTAATTGTAACAAAAATGGATTAGTGATAAAAAATGCCTACAATTACACTCACTCGTAAAGAATCTCAAACAAATCCAAAAATACCAATTGAAGCAGAAATAATATCTCCAGATGTCTTTCTAAATAAATCAAAAGAACAAATAGCTGAACTAATTATTTGGCGTGGAAATAGACAGCTCCCATTAAATGATCTTTTTACGTTAGATTTGGATAATGATTTAAATTGTAAAATTGATGATTTGAAAATTATTCTTGAAGGGGATTTAGCCAATATTAAGCGTATAGGTCAAGGAATAACGGGTGGAGAGATTTTAATCAATAGTTCAATAGGGATGCATGTAGGTTTTCAAATGAAAGGGGGAAAAATTACCGTTAATGGTGATGCTGATGATTTTGCTGGTGCCAATATGGAAGGTGGAGAGATAATCATAAATGGGAATGCTGGGCATTATTTAGGAGGTTCAATAAGAGGTGATTGGCGTGGTATGTCGGGTGGAAAGATTCGAGTTGAAGGGAATGTTGGTAATGAAACAGGTGTTTGGATGAGAAATGGGATTATTGAAATTGGTGGAAATGCTCCGATGTTTCTTGGTATGCATATGCATAGAGGATTGATTATAATTGATGGTAATGTGGAAGAACGAGCTGGAGCTGAAATGACAGGTGGAGTAATAATCATCAAAGGTATTTTACATAAACTCTTACCTTCTTTTGAATTTAAGAAGAAAACAAATAGCATTAAATTAGAAGAATATGGTGAAATAAAAGGTAATTATCTTGAGCTAGCAGGTGATTTTGCTGAGAGAAAACAAGGGCTATTATATTTAGATGAAAGTAAAAATTCATTTCATTTCAAAGATTAAACTGAAGATTTAATGAAAAGCTATAATGAACCTGTATAGACACTTCTACTAGCAACATCAAATAAAGTTTCCAAAAGATTAAGATTTACTATATCAGATTCAAATTTGATTATGCCATCAATAGAAACAATGAGTTCAATTTGTATATTAACTTCTTTTATTGTTAATTTTAATTGGCAGTTTTTTGGTTTAAATGATATCAAGTTTTTAATAAATAAATCTTCTCTGTCAAAAAAAACCTCTAAGTTTCCTTTAAGGGATTGATCAATTGCTAAATCACTAATTGTTAAGGAAATGGGTATAGTTTGTAATCTTGTTTTTGATAATCTATTGTAAAATTGTTCTAAATCAAAATCACAAGGTGAAAATCGTAAGTTAATTCTTTTTCCTAAATAATCAATTGCTCTTTTAATATATCCTGATGAACCAGTAAAAATACATAAGAAAATTCCTGCAGGAGTATTAAGATCAACTGGTGGATCAATTATCTTTATTGATGTTTCTTCATAAATTATCATTGTTTCGCTTCGCATTGCGGGTAATTTTCTATGGGGAAAAGCAAATCTTTTCTCGTGCATTGAATAATATTTCCCTTGAAAAAAGCTACTTGCTAAAGGATCAAAGGTAATAAATTCAGTATCAATGTTTGGATTGCCAAAATCTATGCTGGCAAATTGCTCTTCAGTTAGATGTTCTTCCCCAATAATATAACCCCAATAGAGAGCAATTGTTTTCATGTAAATCACCAGTTCCTAGTAGTTATATACTAGGAATAGTTAATAAAAATTTCACACAAAAATCTTCTTTTTTAGTGATTTGGTTATTTTTTACATTTCGAAATATCTTTGTGCTGGAGATTTTTCTGCTTCTAATGCTTCCTTGGTCATTTTCTGTCTTATCTTTATAATTATGATAATACAAATCGCTAAAAATACTATTGCCAGTAAAGCTGATACTAACCCAATTGCCCAAGGTTCCAAACCACCTGACTTGTAGGTGTAAGTAATCTCTAAACTGCTAGCAAGTGAATTAGAATTGAAGAATACAAAATATAATGAACCACTCTCATCTGTATTTGTTCTTCCTGAATCTGTTGTACCTTCATAGTATCCTATAGTCTCAAAATATTCTGATCTTTCAGTTAATCCTAAACCTAACATTGTAGTATATTGTGTTGCGGTAACCTCTCTTCCTTGAATTTTAGAATTACTAACCCAAGTATAATCTATGCTAGTACTTTTATTTAAACTACTTTCTTGTATGAAAGTCCATGATAAACCAGGTAAATTATAATTTATAATTATAGGGCTTATCGTGCTTTCTGCATAAATATTGATAATAGTAATTGAATTGAAAAGAAATAGAGTCATATAAAGCAAAACTAATAATCTTTTATTTCTCATTTTTCATTTTTCCTTTACAAATAAAATTTCCTTATTGAACTAAAAAATTTCGGATAATCTATAATTATAAATATTATTTCTTTTTATTTTAACGTTTTTTTGTTTTTCTGTATATTTTTTCGAAAAAAATCATCAAATCCTTTAGAAAGAGTTTTTAATTTCAAAAGAAATAATGAGGCATACAATAAAGTATGCATATCTGACAAGAACTCAATAGAATATTGTAGTATGTCAGTAACAACACTTTAAGGTGAAACTATTATGTCAAAGAAAGATGAAAAATCTAAGAGTCCAGCGAAAGCATCGGATAAAGCTAAGACTACGAAACCAAAAACTGAATCAAAAGCTAAAGAAGCACCAAAAGCTAAAGAAGCACCAAAAGCAAAAGAAGCATCAAAAACTAAAGAAGTACCAATAACAACTGCTCCTTCAAAGCCAATAACTGAAATACCAACTCCTACTATACAAAGAGACAAACCAGAAAATACAATCTTTGTTGGAAATAAACCCGCAATGGTTTATGTTCTTGCTATCATAACTTGCTTCAATGAAAACAAAGCAAAAGAAGTAAGAATATGTGCTAGAGGACGAGCCATTAGTACAGCTGTTGATGTTGCAGAATTAACAAAGAATCGATTCTTACCTGATGTCAAAGTAAAAAGTATTATTACAAGTACTGAACAAGTGGTTCGTAGAGAAGGCGGCGGCGAAGCAAACGTTTCTGCTATTGAAATAATTCTAACCCACTAATCTTTATTTTTTCTTCTATTTTCAACGTTTTTTTCTTTTTATTATTTTTACAAATCCCTTTAATAGTAGGAGAATTAATAAACAACTAATGAAAAAACATCAAACGGATAATATGTCCTAAAATTGTTGGTGTAACATATTATGAAAACAGCAATTTGTACTTTTTGTGCTCAAACTGGAATGCTTTGTAAAGACTGTCAAACTAAATTAAATTCTGGAGAAATAACAAATACTGATGTTAAAATAGCTAAAACCGCTATTGAATTTGAAAAGCATTTTCCAAATGCTTCTAAAGTCACAATTATAAAGGCTATCGAACGACCTAGTTTTATACTTTTATTGGTTACACCTGGAAGTATGAGATTTCTTACAGGAGGATCAGCTGACTTTGATAAACGCTTAGAGAGAGCATTAAATAAACCTATTAAAATAATGGAAAAAAGCAAAAATCTAAGAAAAGTGGCTGATGATGTATTTTCCCCTGCTTTAATTAGCGGGATAAATACTATTTTTGTACCAAAACGCTCAGCTGTTCCAGGTAAATCTTCCGTTGATGAAGAAACTATAGTTCTTTTCGCTCCAACAGAAAAAGAAAAATTTCCTTCTTCTGTAAAAGATTTGATTGAATTAGTTAAGCTAATATCAGGTGAAGATATAAACGTTGAATTTAGATAAGTATAAAAAATTCAACAAGTAATCTTTCTTAAAAATAAATGGGATTAATTTTCATAAATTCCCTTAAAACAACGGTAGCATAAGAGCCTGAGGGTAAAGAAAAACTAGTAATAACCGCATCTTTTTCCTTCATAGTTCTTTCAATACCATAAGTAAAATTACTTGGTTTTAAAATCATATTTCGATAAGAACCGGAGAATTTTATTGACGGGATTGCTTTAACTTCAAAGTGTTCTAATTTAATACCATCTATCTCAAGCAATTGTTTTGTATAGTCAAAAAGACTATTATCTGGCAATTCAGTTTTATACCCAATAATTGGCATAACGGGTTGCTCATTTTCATATACATCAAAATCATGTTTGTGCAAATCATTACCTATAAGCATTCGCTCAGAAAGAGTCATATTCCAAATATATGATTGATATGAATGAACAAACATTCTTTGAAGATTTTTAGGTAAAACATTAAACGCCCCATTATAATCATTTGAATTTTTTTTCAGATATTTTAGAATAGCAATCTCAAAAACCATATTCTTAGGCATAATAGATAAAGCTTCATCCGGATCATTTGTATCTATAAATACTCTTCGAACATTTTTCATTGTATCAGATTCATCTTCAGAAATATAAGTTAAATATTCATTAATTGCACTTTTTAAATCACCAAGTAAAACATATCTGCCAATTTTATGTGAGACAGGTCTTTTTGATCCAAACCTTTGATGGCCAAAATAATTAGGTAAACCATTGAATTTTCTAATATCTTGGAAAATTACTTCAATACGATTAGATAATTCTTCGGTTTCAATATCAATATCTTTTATTCGAATTGTGAAATGATTGCCTTTGAGATTACCAAGATAGGTTTGATAGATTGTTGTTCTTGGAGAACGTATTTTTATTCCTGATATTTGCACTTGAAGTAATTTTTCTGGAGGGACTTTCCAAATGGTTGCTCTTTGAGCTGTATAAGCCATTTTATCTTTTGTTCCAGCAATAGTAATATCATTACTATTTCGATTGAGTGCTGAAGTTATCTTTAGTAAAGCATTATGACTTTCTATATTCTTTTTGATTAAAATAAATTCAGTAAATAATCCTGGTTCATCTGCTCCAAAAGAAAATTTCTCATCTTCAATCGAAATTATTCTTCCATCTGGGATTATTTCTTCTACTCGAAAATCTAATGGTGTTTCTCGAAGTTTACCACCTATTCCTTCTGTTTTTGTTCCATAAAATCGCATACCCATTTTCTGCTCTATCGGGTGGCTTTCTAGTAACATTCCAAATATCATTCCCTATTTAATATCATTTTTCCTACAGTAATTTATACTGTGAAGTTAATTTATCCAGTACATCATTTGGTGTTGGACCAATTGCTACTGCAGTAGCAGTACCAGGAGGAAATTCTGTTAGACCCACATCATTAACTAATGAACAGGGCAAATTATTTCTTTGAGCTTTTTGATATAATGATTGAAGTTCTTGTTCTGTATCTATTTGAACAGTGACTTTTTTTTGTCCTTCATGGAACCAGCTTTGTACCCATTTGCTGCGATTCCTCTTTGCTTCTTCTACTGCTAGAACTGCAGCATGGGCTGCTTGAACAGCCATCTTTCCTTTTGTCATTTTCAAATCAGAACGTATAGCGATAACCATCTTATATTGAAAATTATCATAGGACATTGTTGAAGCACACATTGAAGAGATGTTTAGTTAGTATTTATATTTCTTTACTTAATTAATAATACACCATTCATCTTTACTAGCATTGGTTTAAAATAGATAGAAATATCAATAATTATAAGCAAAATACTTTAAGATAAATCATTAGTGAAAAAATGAAGTATTTATTTGTAATGGAGCTGTCAATTTGGATACCGATATAGCTATTATTGGAGGTGGTCCTGTAGGATCATTAGCTGCGCTTAATGCTGCAAAAATGGGAGGTTCTGTAACTATTTATGAACAAAGAAAAGAAATTGGTATACCAGATCATTGTGCGGGTTTGTTAAGCATTACTGGTTTAAAACAACTTGGTATTCAAAATCTTCCCAAAGAGGTTACCCAAAATCAAAACATAAAAGGGGCTAGGTTTTTTTCTCCATCAGGAAAATCGTTTGATATACAAAGAGAAAAAGATCAAGCTTGTGTAGTGAATCGAACATTATTTGATCAATATTTACTCGAGAAGGCAACCAACAAAGGGGTTAAATTATATAATCAGAGCAAAGTCTCCAAAATAATTTATGATAAATCAAATCATCAAATCATAATAAAATATCAAGATTTGACAACAAAAGAGTCTAAATCTAATACAGCTTTTGTGGGCATTGTTGCTACTGGTTCAAGAAAATTCATGCTAGAACAAATGAAATTACCAACAATACCATCAAAATGTTTCATACCTGGATATCAATTATTAATTGAGAATATTACTGACCTTGAATCAGAATTTGTTGAACTTTATGTTAGTAATAAAATCGCTCCTGGTTTTTTTGCTTGGATTATTCCTATAGATGAAACAACAGCAAAAGTTGGCTTAGCTTCCAAAGAGAAATTCACTATTGAAAAAATGAATTACTTTCTAAAAAAACATCCTGCCACTAAAAATCGTTTCACTCATTCAAAAATAATTGGAAAATATGGTGGTTTGGTAATAACTAACGGTACCCGTAGGAAAACAACTTTTAATGGTTTTATGTTAGCTGGTGATGCTGCTGGACAAACTAAATCTACAACTGGCGGTGGTGTTATCACAGGTGGTATAGCTGGTATGCTTGCGGGTACAGTTGCTGCACAAGCGGTTGAAAATGGTAATAATTCTAAGATATTTCTGAAAAATTATGATAAACAATGGAAAGAACTATTGTGGAAGCAATTAAAATCTATGGCTAGATTTAGATGGCTTGCTAATAAATTATCAGATAAAGCACTCGATCTTGCTTTTGATACAGTTTTGGAAAATAATTTAATTCAATTGATTGAAAAAACTGGCGATATTGATAAACAAGCAAATGTATTACAATCTCTTCTTAAGCATCCTGCTGTTATTAAATTAGGGGTTAAAATCCTACCTTATTTGCGATGGTAGGAAAAAAATCTTAAAAGGAGAATTAATAGAAATTCTCCATTCAGTTCTTCCAAATATTTGCAGTATTACAGGGTGCAGGTAAATCTTTCATTGTTAGCAACCCAGGTCTAGCTTCTACAACTTTTGGAATAAGATTAACAATCATTGCTGCAGTGCCAATATCACCATGAACTCCGCCAATAATTGTTTGTTGAATTCCAGGACTACCATCAATTTTTACCGAGTCATATTCTTCATGGTCACCTGCATAAGCATAGAAATCAAGAATAATTATTTCTTCATTATTCTTTAAGGCTACACCTCTACTATGAAGTCCCCTTACATAACCTTCTTGTACTCTACCTAAAGGACTATTAATTTCCTTATCTGCTAACATAGGTTTAGGTGGATATTCAACTATCTTATCAACTTTTAATCCTAAAGCAGCAACAATCATCTGCATAGATTCTTCCAAACCTACATGACCTGTGATTTCTTTATCAGAATTTTTTTTATTAAATTCACCTACTGTTAATCCAGTTCCGATTTTCTTTTGAAAAGGAATTCGTCTTTTACTTGAATTCATCATTCGTGTTACATGAATTTTATTAACTGTTTCACAAGGTGCTGTTAAAACTATTGGAAGCAAATCCATAAGATATCCTGGATTTATTCCTGAACCTACAACTGTTACACCATTCTTCTTGGCTGCTTCATTGATTTCCTTAGATAATTCTTCGCGCAGGTCCCAGGGATATGATAATTGTTCACATAAGGAAATAACATTTATTTTCTTTTCAACAATTTGATGAATCATTGGAGCAATTTTTTCGAGAAATGATGATGTTGCGATAATTACTACATCAATCTTATCACTAAGTAAAGGTTCTAATTCTTTTGAAATTATCAGTGATTCTCCTTTATTCATTTTTAATAATTCACTGACAGTTTTACCACTATAAGCTGGATCAATATCTACAATTCCATGCATATTGATATTTTTCCTTTTTAGGAGGAGCTTAGTTACTAATTGACCCATAGGGCCAAAACCTACTTGAATAATATTGAATTTCTTGGCCATTTTTAGTTCACATTAATTTTTAATTTAAAAAAGGATAATTTTGGTGATTAAAATCTTTTTTGTGCCACTTTGTGTCATAAAATGTCAGTAATTTGTGGCTCAGTTACCCCAGTTTAGCTCATTGTCTTGCACAATGACTAGCCAGACCGTACGTTACATCATCGCCAATTCTAGATATACAATTAAAATCAATTAAGTTTATGGATAAATTTTATTTCTTTCGGATTTTGCATTAGCAAAGTTATTAAGAATAATTCCCTTGAACAAATATAATGAATGAACGAAATAACCTCAAACAAAACCAACCTGCTTCTATAGGACATGTTTATGATCAAATAGCAGAAAGCTTCGATTTAAAACGTAAATATCCTTGGAAGGAGGTTATAAATTTCATTGATAGTTTATCATCTGATAATCTTGTTCTAGATCTAGGTTGTGGAAATGGACGTCATTCATCTCAATTATTGCAAAGGAATCATACAGTGATCTGTTCAGATATTTCTTATAAAATTTTACAAATAGCTTTACAAAACGAATTAAAGAATTATCGAAATGTAATTACTGGAATTGTGAACGCTGATGGATTATGTTTACCTTTCCATAAGGATTCATTTGATACTATTTTATCAATAGCAGTTATTCATCACTTATCTACTGAAACACAAAGAACTAATTTTTTGAAAGAGATTTATAGAACTCTAAGATCTAAAGGAACTGCTTTAATTAGCTGTTGGTTAAGAACACACCCACGATTTTCAAAAAAAGATCTTGCAAATGAAATTCTTGCAGGTAAAAAGGAAATCTATGTTCCATGGACAATGCAAGATGAAAGAAAAATAATTCGGTACTATTATTTATTTGATCCCGAGGAATTAGAAAAGTTAGTGAAATCAATCGGATTCAAAATTAACAATTCTGAAATATCAAATCATAACTTATTTTTAACCATAACAAAAGAATGACTTTCTGTGCAAGGTTATGTACTATACAATTAATTTAAGAATGACTTAATAGAATAATTATTTAGAAATATTACTTGTTAATATTACATCTTTCATATAAACTGAAAAGATGGGGGCAACATATAATTGCTTATTAAGAAATTAAAACGATTATATAGAAGAAGAAAAGCAGTCAGTCCTGTAGTAGCAACATTACTATTAATAGCTCTTGTTGTTGCAGCAACTGCGGTTGTATTCATAATTTATTATAAGGTACTTAGGAAATCAAAGCTCGATGCAGCCATTATTGGTATTAAAGACACAAATAAAGATTCAAGATTTGATGAGATTACACTTCAAATAGCAAATACTGGAACCCTAACTGCTGATATTGTCAATATAACTATTTGGACTGTTCCCGCTAGTGTGCAAGGGGATCAAAATTATTGGGTAGCGCATTTGGGATGGGAATTTACTAATCCGAATCAAGCAACACTAAATCCCTCAGAGATAATTAATGCTAAAATAACTGGTGAAGACCAAATTGGGTTAACTTTCTGGGAATATACTTATTACCGATTAGAAATGCAATTCTCGGGGAACAGTGCACCACTTATAACAGATTGGGCAAAACTAAATGATTTTGCTGATTTAAGTGACTTACTTTTAACATTTGAAAACTTTAATCTAACAGCAAATGCGTTTGAAGGAACAATTGATGACCCTTCACGTGCAGCAAACAACTATTTAACTAATGATGATGGGGAATACCAATTAACCGAAAACAGTCAAAATTATTTACCCGTTTTGGATGAAGGTGTTGTTCCATTTTATATTGGTTCACAAGTAGTTGTTTTTCATTCAGTAAATGGTAATTTAACATTACAACCATTACAACAAATATTCGATACAAGTGATAATCCATTCAGATGTACAAAATTCTTCATGCTTGGATTAACAGGCTCATGGGGTGATGAATTCCCTGCAAATGAATGGGCATTGAATGTGACCTATGTTTACACTGATAATAGTTTTGATTCTTACCTTCTCAATAAATCTTACATTGATGATTGGTGGTATGGTTCAAATCCCGGTGGTATTTGCATTTCAGCACCAAATGGTCTTATAACGGAGATCGATTTAGGCACACAGGCAGATACACCTCATTCCCATATTCATACTCACACTACAAGATTTTTCATTGATTACTACAAATATTTGAAAGCAATCATTTTCACAGATCCAGGTGATGATGCTTCAGCAGCTCATCTCCTATCTTTGGTTGTTAGATAGTCCTACCATAAAGGCAACCCTGCATTGCAGGGCAACAATTTTTTTATCTTAATTTGTTAAGTTTATTTAATTTAAAATAAAAGTATCACAAAGCGAAAGCATATATTTAGGAATCCGTTATAATATATTGTCTAGATAATATTTAATTGTTAAAAGTATATACTATCTTATATTTGGTGGATGTTCGATGTTTAAAACCATAAAACGATTGATTCGTCGGAGAAAAGCTGTTAGCCCTGTAATTTCAGCTATTTTACTAATTGCTTTAGTGGTTATTTCTGTTTCAGCAGTTTATTTCCTTATCCTACCATATATGAATAAAGTAAGTTTGTATGCTTCTATTTATCGTGTAAGTGATACCAATAAAGATTCAAGATATGAAAAAATTACTTTATTTTTATCTAATGCAGGAACAAACGCAGTAGAAATAAATGAAGTTTCAGTATGGACCGCAACAGATGAGACTATTGGCGATCAAGATACTTGGTTAAAACATGAAGAATGGATTTTTTCCCGTACATCTGGCAATATTGTTCATCCATCTATCTTCAAAGAAGAAACATTAACCAGTAATAATCAATTAGAGCTAACTATTGAAACAACCACCTATTATAGACTAGAAATCTATTTTTCTGGAAATGATAACCCCTATATCAGTTCATGGGAAGCTCTCGATGATCAAGTTGATTTTTCTGATCTTGTTGAAGATTTTGAAAAATTTGATTTACAAGCATGGGGGATGACTGGAACAATAGATGTCCCTGGGTGGCCATCTAATAATTATCAAACTTATGGTGGACCTGAATATGGTCCGATAATTTCAGGTCAAAATGTTTGGTTACCAGTTATTGGTGAAACCAAATTAGTACAATTCTTTTTCACAGGCAAAATAGTAGTATTTCACTCAGTAAATAATGGTAATATTACTGGGCAACCTCTAATACAACAAATAAATAGAACTGAAGCTCCTTTTAAAGCTCAAAAATTATTTGTTTTAGGATTAGCAGGTTCATGGGGAGATGAATTTCCTAATGGAGCTACAGCTATTACTTTGAATGTCACATATACAGATGGAACTTCATCTATTTGGCAATTAGGTCATGATTACATAGATGATTGGTGGTATACTTCAAATAATCCTAAAAAATGTATCTCTGCACCTTATGGTAAAATTACTGAAATTGATTTAGGTTATCAAGTTGATTATCCTTATCAACACATTCATACACATACAGCAAGTTTCCAATTAAACTATTATAAATATGTGCAATTTGTTTCCTTTATTGATCCCGGAAATGACAATTCTGGTGCCCATCTATTGTCGATTTCAGCAGGTTAAATGAAGAGTTGAAATAATTTTTCAACTTTCTTTTCTATTTTTTTCAGTTAATATTTCTAAATATCTGGGCATTGGTTTTTTCAGAATCTCAAGAACTTTCAGATCTATCTCGAGTGCATTATCTCCTAGTATGATCTTTCCCCATTGTATGGGTTTCCCCTCACTTGCCTCTCCATAGAGCGCTACACGTCCATCACAAATATAGAGGTCAAAAGGAGTAAATTTTTCCACTGCTTGATATATTCCTGCTACAGATTTATGCAAGTCTTTGTGCAATGAATCTCTTTTGTATGATTCATTATCCTTTTTGTATTTGTTTTTTGGAGGTAAACCGAAAAAATTCTTTATAGCATTCGATAGAAAGAGTTTACCTTCATCATCGTCATAAAATTTGATAACTGGCATTGAAATCCTCAAATCACAATCTCGAAGAAATGTTGGTAAAAAATGGCTTCCATCTATATCTGTTTCTATTTCAGTGCTTGGTTGTTGATTTAAATCCATAAAAGTAATTGTGTAATCCTTTAATTCTTCCACTAGCCCATTTTTTTCAAAAACTTCTCTTGCAGAATAATTACTTGTGGTCCCTTCCCCAATGATTATTTCTTTTGGTGAATATTTCATTAAAACATTAATTGTTGTTTTTATTATATCTAATGAAGTGGTATATGGGGCAGGTTTCGGATACCCCATATTTGGTTTTATGAATATTATCTGATTTTTAAGTTTAGATTTTTTATTTCTAATTTTTATACATTCATCCAAATTCTCTTCTAATTTCTCAAGAGATTCATTAATAATGATCAATTTTTTCACTCAATTTTTCATCTATAATTGTTTCTGAATTTCAAAGTCTAATAAATCTAAAAATTTATTCCATTTGTTGTGTTTTATTGATGCTCCAGCAGCTGAAGGGTGGCCACCGCCACTCCCATTTGCTTCTAATGCCGCTCTTCTCGTTGCAATGTTAAGATCAATTCGATCATCTCTTCGACGTATTGATGCAGATATTTTATCACTAGAAGAATTTCCACAAATTCCTACAGGTTTATTGGTTGCTGTTGCAGCAAATAATGCTCCTTTACCTACAAATCCTCCACCTGTTGGGATATCAAGAATGTAACCAAGATTAATTTTAGCTTGAGCATTTTTATGAACATAATCTCTAACAGCATGTTCAACGATTGAACCTCTTAGAGCTCGTTCCACTAGATCATTTAATTCACTTGGTAAAATTCCTAATGCCATCCTTTCAATAAGACTCTTTTTCAAAACATTATCATCACCAATTGGTATTTCACCTAAAGCTTGAACGATTATTGCTGCTTGAAATGTTATGCTCCGATGGTCATAATCATTCATAACTTCTTGTGCAAAAATAGTTTCCATTTTATAATCACCTACAGAACCTACTGCTGCCAAGAATTTATGTTTCCAATTTAGTTTATCTTCAAATAAGAGATATGTTAGTTCTGCAGCACAACCTTTTAGTTCGTGTTGAACAATTGACGCGGGAATATTTTTCTCTGTGATGCCTTCTGGGAAAGGATGATGGTCAATATAGATAATTTCTGTTCCAAGAGTTTTTAACCTCTCCATTTCTTTAAACACATTATTGTAATCCCTTTCATTCAAAGCAATATCTGTTATAATTATTCTATCTAATTTATTTTTGATTCTCTTTAGATCATCATCAAGACTAATCGGTCTTGTTAACCAAATATTAGCACCAGGATTTGCTGCTAAAGCAATTGCTCCTGATGTGAGTCCATCACAATCATGGTGACACATTATTAGAATTTCGTTCATAAAAATCACTTTTTTCATTTTTCAATTGTATTATTATTATATATTATAAGCAACAATTATTTTAAATGACCGCTCTATGCTATCCTTAGTTAAAAATACAAAAAAACTCTTAGGTTGTCACAGTGAGTAAATTCGTTCTACATACTGGATGGAAAATGAAACCAAAACCAATTGCTTATATCCTTTATATCACAAAAGACTCAAAACATGAACAAATCCTAGATTTGGTTCCAGGAAAGCAATTGACCATTAAAATTGCTCCAAATGAACCTAAATTCTGTATTGGTTTTAATAGTCCTCAAGGTGAAAGAATGCCTTGTCCATCTGTAGAAATTATACCTCAAAATAAAGTTCAATGTCAAAATTGTTCACTAAATGAATTTTATCTTTGTCGTGCTTATTGCCAAGGAGATTTTTGTCATCCCTCAAGTGAAGAAGCAAGAGAATATTGTTGGAAAACATCTGCTTCTATTTATCTTACTTCAATCAGTGGTAAAATGAAAGTAGGTTCTTCAACAAGTCCATTAAGAAGATGGATTGATCAAGGAAGCGATGCTGGAATAGTCATTGGTCAAGGAGTTGGTTTGGATCCAAGAGCTCTTGAATATCAAATAGGAACTAAATTATCATTAACTATGGCTGTAAGAATATCTCAAAAAATAAATTACTTAGGGAAATCGATTGATAGAAAGCATATTAGCGAACAAATGAGTGCTGCTATTGAAGAAGTTTATTCCTCAATTAAATCTGAAATCTTGTTCCCTCGAGATAAATTAGAAGAAATAACTTTTCTAGATGAAATTTATGGTGATATTTCAAAAATACAAATGAGACCCTTACTTAAGAAGCGGTCTTCCGAAGGCTTAGAAATAAGTGGTTCAATCGTAGGAGTAAAAGGTTCTATACTTGTTCTAAAGAATTTAGAAACTTATTTTGCTACTAATTTAAATGACTTGATAGGTTCTCATGTGTTAATTACTGAGGAATCTATCGATATGAAAGGACAAAAAAGTCTATTCGACTTTGTTTAATCAATTTGCTAATTTTTTGAATTTTCTTTCATATTTTTTAAATAAACTAGAGTTAATGGTAGAACAATCATTACTATTGAACATATTAATGATATAATTGCTAAAACAAGTGATGTTGTATCCATATTTACAACAGCTAAATAGATAATGGTTTCAATCGTAGTAAGTAACCCTATTAAAATGGCTGCTAATAATCCCCAAAAATAATTTCTCTCAAAATAGACAAATGCTAGAGTACCAGCACTTATGAGAATCATGAGTATTCCAAAATAAAGGAATAATTCTGTGAAAGTATACTGTATTGAAACTAAAAGCATTATAATATCAAGCAAAAGATAAAATGAAATTAAAATTGATATCCACATAGAATAGTGCTTCAGATAATATTGAAGATATGTTTCGCTTTTAATTTGCTGTGGAATGGATTCCTCATTAGACATATGTATAACATCCTATTAATCAATCAAATAGGTAATTGCATATATTTTTTTAAAGATTAGCTAGACTAGCAAATCTCAAGTAACAATTTAGATTAATTAATACCTTTCGATTCATCGTAACATTTTAGTTTTGGGTATCCCCCTAATAAACACATTAATTAATCATATGCTTAAGCGAAAAACAGACATTGTTTGGTGATAGAAGATGTCAGGTGAGAAATTTATTCAACATAAATATATCAAACCTAATACTGTTGAAGCTCGTCTTTATCAACAAACAATTTTTGCTAAAACTCTTAAAGGAAATTCATTAGTGGTTTTACCTACAGGATTAGGCAAAACGATTATTTTAGCATTATTAGCTGCAAAACGAATGGAACAATATCCTGAATCCTTCATTTTAATTATGGCTCCAACCAAACCACTTGTTGAACAACATTTAACAACATTCCAAAAAATCTTCAATATTTTTGAGGAAGAAATAATTATGCTTTCAGGAGGAGATCTTCCTGCAAAGCGTGAAAAATTATGGCGACAAGCTCAAATTATAATCGCAACCCCACAAGTAGTAGAAAATGATCTTATTTCAGGTATTTTAGATTTAAAGAGATGCTCTCTTTTAGGTGTAGATGAAGCACATCGAGCTGTGGGTGATTATTCATATGTTTACGTAGCTAAACAATATATGAAAGCATCATCTCATCCACTAATTTTAGGAATAACAGCTTCACCTGGTTCTTCACAAGAGAAAATACAAGAAGTATGCACAAACCTCCAAATTAAACATGTTGAGACTCGAATGGAAACTTCTGGTGATGTAAAACCCTATGTCCAGGAAACTGAAGTTGAATGGATACATATAGAGCTTCCTGAAAAATTCATGCGAATTAAATCTCTATTAGAAAAGTCATTATCTGCAAAATTGCAACAATTAAAACAATTAGGTTGGATAGACTCATCAAGCGTAAATATACAGAGAAGAACACTGCTAAAATTACCACCCATAATAACTAAAGAATTTGATAAAACTGATAATATTACTGAATTATATGTAGCTTTGGGATTAGTAGGGTCATCAGTAAGATTAACACATGCATTGGAATTATTAGAAACTCAAGGGATTAGTTCTTTAATAGAGTATTTTGATAAAATGATCAAAGAAGCACAAAGCTCGAAAGCTTCTCGTAATTTAATTAATTTACTTAATGAAGATGCATTACTTGTCTCTAATGATATTGCTCATCAAATAGCTGCTGAAGGAATTGAACATCCTAAAATTCCTGAATTGATTAAAATAGTAAACTCTGCTGTTAATGCAAGTCCCGAATCCAGAATAATTGTTTTTACCCAATATCGCAATTCAGCAAAAACATTAGCAGATACACTAAATAATTTAGAAAACATTCATGCTTCAAGATTTGTAGGGCAAGCATCAAAATCTGGCGACAAAGGATTTTCTCAAAAAATACAACTTGAAATAATGCAGCAATTTAGAGACGGTGTTTTTAATTGCTTAGTAGCAACAAGTGTTGGTGAGGAAGGATTAGATGTATCTGAGTGCGATTTAGTTGTTTTTTATGAATGTGTACCATCAGCTATTCGAAACATTCAGCGTCGAGGTCGCACAGGTAGAAAAAGATCTGGAAAGGTTGTCGTTCTTATGACAAAAGGTACTAGGGATGAAGGATATTTCTGGGCAGCAAGACATAAGGAACGACATATGCGACAAAATCTCCATGAACTCGAGAAATTTAATAAACAAAGAATAGATGCTCAGCAAAGATCAATTGAAGATTTCTTCGCAGCAGGAACAGTGGAAGAGTCTATAGAGGAAGATATTGTCTATTCTGATCAACCAGTTGATGATTTAGAAATCTTTTCAGATGAAGCTTTAAGTAAAATGGAAGAGGACATTGAAAAAGGTAAAAAATCCGAAGAACAAATAATCCCTGACAAAGAGAAGGAACAAATTAAACGTGTTTTTACTGAAAACGAAAATGAAGCAGCTACAGACAGTAAAATTCGTATACTCGTTGATACTCGAGAATCAAAATCAGGTATTGCCAAAGAATTATCAGAAATGGATGATGTTGATATAGAATTTCACCAACTAACAGTAGGTGATTTTGTTGTAAGCTCTCGAGTCTGTGTTGAACGTAAAGATGTTGCAGATTTTAGCCAAAGTATAATCGATGGTAGGTTATTTTCACAATTAATTGCATTAAAACAAAATTATCTTGTTCCTTTGCTTATCATTGAGGGAGAGTCTTTGTATGGTCATAAAGCTCTTAATCCAGAAGCAATTAGAGGGGCTATCGCTTCTATAACTTTGAATTTTGATATTCGCATCATATGGACAAGAAATGTTAAAGATACCGCTAAATTTCTGCGAACTCTTGCCAAAAGAGAACAACAACAAGTTGATAGAACCCCACTTATTAGAACAGAGAAAACACCTATTGATCCATCAGAATTGTTAGAATTTATTGTAGCAGGTTTTCCAAATATCAATACAGTATTAGCTAAACGTATCTTAGAAAAGTTTAGTACTTTAGAACGATTTTTCAATGCTAAAATCGAAGATCTTCAAGAAATTAAAGGGATAGGTAAGAAAATGGCTCAGGAAATAATTGATTTAATAAATTACAAATATGAGCCTAAACATTAGAATTAATATCCTTTTGCCTTGTCTAATGCAGCCATTAATTTATCAATAGCCTCAGTTAATTTAATTATTTCATCTGTGTCAGTTGAGTTTTCTAATTGAATTCGCAAAGTTTCTACTTTAGTTGTCAGAGTTTTTATCATAGGAGAATCTTCTTCTTGTATATGATTCTTTAATTTCAGTAATTGTTGGTACTCTTTAGGTAATTCACTTTCATTTTTGTAAATAATGACTTCATTATTGCAGATCTTACAGTAGATTTTATCTTCAATTTTAATAAGAGGATAAGAACAAATCGGACAAGCTGCATTGAGAAGAGTTCCACCAGCTCTTAGAGCTTCAGCTATAGCTTTTATTCCTTCTGTATCGTTTACTTTACTATTTATTTTAGTCATAAATTATACACCCATTTAGAATGATATTTGCTTTTCTATGGTTTTCTCACCAAATACTTTTTCAGAAGCTTTCTTGACTTTCTCTCTATTTTTTATATCTGAGTATACTCGAAATATATACATCATACCCATTAATGATTCAAAGATTCTCGAGACTTTTTGGATTTTAACCTCACATTTCATATTGTTAGGTCCTTCTCTTAGAAACATTGGTATTTCATAAGCAGGAAGATCAATGGAATGTGAGTAAGGAACACTAGGTAATGTTGGTATGTCAATATAAACTAATGAAGAATCTATTTTTGCTTCAAAGGCTATTTCTTCTATCAGTTTATCACGATATTCTTTCTTGCTAAGAGTTGATTGAAGAAATTCATCTCTTGTCATGAATTCTCGCTCAAATGCTACTTTCAATAATTTTCTATTTGCTAAATCTTCCATTATTTTCTTTGAAGATTTGCATTCTATTAATTTAGCCCAAACAGTATAATCATCTAATTTTACATAATCTTCTGGTTTTTTGAAATTTAATAATCCAATTTCCTTTTCTGCAAGCTCCATAGCTCGAACTATCATTAATTGTGAAGCTCGAGAAACCTTGTGAAAGTAAATAGTTCGAAAAGATTCAACTCGAGCAATTAAGAATGCTTCTAAAGCAGGTAATGCTGAATAATTAACAGCAAGATTTTCATTGATGACCCCCATAGTATAAAGAATTCGCATAATATCTACTTGCCCATATTCAGCTCCAGTATGATATGAATCACGTACAATGAAATCCATTTTATCAACATCGCAAGATCCTGAAACTATTTGGTTAAGATACCCTTTATTTGGTTTGGTCTTATTCCCATGAATTAACCCACAAATATCATTTACATCCATATTGTTATTCTTTAGTATATCAGCGATTTCACTTTTTTGAATGATCCATCTTGATAGATCTTCATGATTTTTGTTAATTCTTTCTAATAAAGCTTCAAAAGTATGCGAAAATGGGCCATGCCCTATATCATGTAATAAAGCAGCTGTTCTTGTTAAAGTCATATCTTCTTTAGTGATATCAGTATCCTCATCATTAGTTAGCGAAGTAGCCATTTTTTCAGCTAAATGACTTACTCCAAGTGAATGCTCAAAACGAGTGTGATTAGCACCAGGATAAACAAACTCGGATCCGGATAACTGTTTGATCCTACGTAATCTTTGGAAGTATTTTGTATCAATAAGATTCTTGTCTATATCGTTAAGGAAAATATAACCATGGATTGGATCTTTAATAAATTGTGTTTTAGCCATTTTTCAAACTCCAAAAAAAGAGTTTATTTAAAGATTAGATATTTCTCTTCTTATCGGACTATTTTATTTCAGTCTTTTAAATTATTTGTAAAAAGCATTAAATCAAAAGTGAAAAAAAGGTTTTGAGGAGAAAAATAATTGATTTCTCCTTTATGTTACTATTCTTCAATAAGAATGAACATCAGCCATAATTTGAGATATTTTTGGTGCATGTTGTGAGAGACTTTTAACTATAGCTGGCATTGCTTGATTATCTGTTGAACCACCAATAAGATAAAATCTCCCAAGATCTTTCAAAACCATAAAACCATTAGATCCTCTTAAAATGATATCTTGCATAGGGCTAAAAGATAATCTGTCTACAGCTAATTTACTCGTTGAAGCTAAAGCTGCTGCAACAGCTGAAAGTTCTATAGGGTCAATTGATTTATTTTGAGCAAAGAAAGCTACTCTCTCACCTGCGTCTGAAACTACTGCTAGTGCATCAACTCTTGTTTCGGAAGTAATTAATTGAAGCACAGCTACTAATTCTTTTGCTTTATCTGGTGGTATCTTGATAGACATTTTTTAATCAACACATTATCAGTTATTTCTATATTATATAATATATATTGTCTTTATAGTATTTATTCAATTTCAATTTGGAATGTGCTCATCAAGTCTTCAATATCTTGATCAAGCTTAACTTCTTCATCCTTTTCTTTTGCTTCTATTTGAATCTTCTTTAAGACTTCAATTACTTTTACTACACCATTTTCAATTATAATTCTAGGTACTCTATCTGGTGCTAAAAATACCCCTTCAGGAGGATTTGGTGGAACAAGGAAATCATTGCCTTGCTGTTTATAGACTCCGGTACCTACAATAATTAAATCTCTTTCATAACCAACAGGAACACCTAATTCCTTGATCATAGCAAACGCTTCTTTGGGATCCGACATTGGTAAAACTTTTTGCTGTTGTGGTGTAGGTGGTGGTGTTGGAGGTGGTCTGGGAGTACTTGGTGGTGGAGCTGGTGTGCTTGTGGTAGGTGAAGGTTGACTATAACGTTTAGCTGTGTCTGATCCTGGTGCAGGTCTAATTATCGTCGGTTCTTTACCACCCATCATTTCACTAAGAATGGTTCTTTGTGGTTGAGGGGTAATGGGTTTACTTTCAACTGACTCAGGACGTTTAGGTCTTGGACCATCCATAGAAGGTTCTGGGCTGGAATCTGATCGTGCTCCAGCAAATTGAGTTATATTTGCTTTATCTTTATCAGTATAGATTATTTTCTTGGTGGGTTCATCACCACTTATTTTAATATCTACACCAGTTTCTAAACCTAATTCTGATGGATTTGTAGGAATTCCACGAGTTGTTTCTTCAATTACTCCTACTGTTGCTTCTCCTCTTGAACGTTTAATAGTAAATTCAAATTCCTGAGTTTCATCTCCTTCCTCAATAACAGATAATCGATAAGCAAAACCATAATATGTTTTTCTTAATTCAGCAGCGGCTCGACTGCCTATGAATTTCTTTTTGATGCCAGAATTAGCTCCTTTCCACAAGAAAATACGTTTAAATTGATCATCAACAATTATTAATACCTTAGAACTTTGTTGAGAAAAATCAGTCTCTTCATTAAGGGTGCCATCTTCTAATACTTCGAAAAATTTAATATCCATTTTTAGTATTCTCCATTTCCGACGAATATGTCTTTTGTTATACTACTTAAGTTTTTAAATTTAACTTTTTATTGTTTTCTGAATACTCTCAGATAATATCATAAATAACCTTTACTCTATGTATATAAAATCCCTTTTGGTATGAACAATTTTATAATATAATTAGAATTTATTAGGAATTAAATTTTTTCAATCTAGATTACTAGAGACTGAATGAATTTTTCCACAAGTTTTATAGCTTCAACAAATAATTCCTCATTTTTTTCAGGATAATTTAATGTTAAATAGACAAGTTGACTAGTATTTTGAACAACTTTTTCAGCTAATGCTTTAGCAAACAATTCATTTCTTGAACCAAGAATTGTTGTCGTTGTTATTCCTCTTCTATCTAATATATGAGAATCAATAACTCTCATATTTTGATCCTTCCTTTCAAAGTCGGGAGAATATGGCAAGGAAATAGCTGTTGTTCCTAATTTCAAAGATGTTTTTTCACAAATGGTTATAAAGAAACCATTAACAAATTTCAAAGCGATAAGCTGTAAATTATCGCTTTGTTCCTTGAACAGAAAATCATCATCGGAATTATTATTTGATATCATAATATTTCAACTAACTTAGGATTTGATTTTCTAAACTAAATAATCTAATTGCAAAATATAGTCTGCAATTGCTTCCATAGACGGGTCAATGTCCTTTTTCCAAGTGATTATTAATAATTTCTTATTTTGTTTGATTCTTGAAAAAATTGGAAATAAATTAGCATCTGTTGTAGCGACGCCAATAATATCATAAGATTTGGAATTCATGTATTCAAGAAGATTTAATGTTACATGAATATCAACATCACTCCCAACTATTTCCTCTTGGAAACCATTACTATTAAGGGTGTCTAATTCATCATTTGATAGCTGCTTATCTGTTATGAATTTTCCTGCTCTTATAACACCAATTTCTGAAAGGGATTCTTTTATTTTTCGCAAATTTTCTAATCTAAAGTAAGGTGCTAGAGTTGGTCCATCAAAAATAATGGCTATTTTCTCCTTTTCTTCCTCGTTGATTATTCTTAATGCTTTTCCTACACGACTTAACATTATTATCTACCATTTGTTTTTTTGTTATTTCCCATATCTTCGTTCTCTCTGTTGATAAATTCGAATAGCTCTCCATAGATCTATTTTTCTAAATTCCGGCCAATAGATATCAGTAAAGTACAGTTCTGAATAGGCACTTTGCCATAGAAGGAATCCACTTAAACGTTCTTCACCAGATGTTCTGATGATCAGGTCTGGATCAGGAATACCTTCTGTATATAAGTGAGTATCAATTGTCTTTTCATTAATATCATTAATCATCAATTCATTATTTTGAACTTTTGCTGCAATTTTCTTTACAGCATCCACTATCTCAGCTCTCCCACCATAACTTACTGCGACATTAAGAATGTGATTATTATAATTTTTTGTTTTTTCTTCAACATCTTCTATGAGATTCCTGATCTTTTCAGGTAATTTTTCTCTACGACCAATAATCTTCACTCGAACTTTATTGTTAATAATCATTGGTTCATTGTAAATTTTAATTAATTTCTGAACAAGTAATTCCATTATTTTTGAAACTTCATCGGGTGCACGATTGAAATTTTCTGTTGAAAAAACATAAAGAGTAATTATTTTGATATCAAGTTTTAAGCACCATTTTAATAATTCTTCAACTTTGAGAGCACCAAAGGAATGTCCTTCTTTTTCATCTAATCCTTTTTTTCGAGCATATCTTCTATTACCATCAAGAATAACTCCAACATGATGTGGTTTAGGACCTTCTTTAATTTCTTTCCATAACCGTCGTTCATAGAAGTGATAAATTGGTGCAAGAATTTTCATAACATCAACATCATTTTTTATTTGTTTTTCTATCAAATATATTAGATTTAAATTAGGTTTATTTAATTCTTCTCTTTTGAATGACTTCATTAGACTTTTTATTGATTAGGTATTTTATTTTTTGATATCTTTTACGATCTTATTATTTTGAATTATTCCATAATTTAAAAAAGAATTGCTTTTCCACCTTTCAAAAAGACTCTCTAAATTGTTGGTTTTCCATGAAAAAAACAGGTTAATTATTAAGCCATGTGAAACTATCAAAATTTTTTTATCAAGATATTTTTTATCAATTTCATCAATTTTTTTGATAAATCTCTTTATTGCCTTTACTGGTTTTTCCCATTTTTTCACAGATCGTTTTAGATCATTGAAACAGATTCTCACAGTACTAAAGTATTCTTCTTTAGTTAATTTTGGACCTAGATCTCTATTCAACTCATTTAATGCTTTATCTTTTATAATTGGTAATTTTAGTTTATAATTAATGTTCTCTGCAGTAAGAATAGCTTTTTCTTCATAAGAGGAGAAAATATAATCGATATCTTGAAAAATCTCTATTTCAGATAATCTTTTAGCGACATTAATTCCTTTATCTGTTAAAGTCCATTTAGAAATAGGCTTTGAACTGTCTACTTTTATTTCGGCATGTCTAAGAAAAATAATTGTATTATTGAGCATCTCTAAAATACATTAACAATTATCAGTTAAAAAAATAGCTTAAATCTAGTATCAGCTATCAATTACTAATAAAATAAAAAATTGAAGTTAATTTTAAAGTAAATCGGCTATTTTTCTTGCTGCTCGACCCATTTCGAGGAAAATTAACCCTAATTTAGCATCTTTTCTAGAACTGACAGTTAAAACAGCATTTGGTCCTGCATTCATCGAAATAATGGTTCCTTCAGATCCTTCAACAAATACTCGTTCTATACGACCTTTTCGCATCTCTTCTATGACACGTTCGCCAAGCGAAAGCATTGCTGCTGTCATTGCTGCTAATCTGGTTTCTTCTATATCTCTTGGTAAAGCTGAAGCAATTGGTAGACCTTCGACACTCACTACAGCTGCTGCTTCAATCTCTGGAACAGATGATTCAAGCTCCTTAAGCATGCTATTAAGTTCGGTATTTCTTCCACCGGCTGAGCCGAAACCAATTACTGAGAGTAAGTCCTCTCTTGAAACTTGTTCATCTTTGCGCTGCAATTTGACACCTTCTGTGGTATTTCGTTGTAGGTGATTAAATACTATTCTGTCTTTGTTTGTTAACTATTATAAGTTTATTTAATTGTGCTATTTAACTACAAGACCATACCTACATATTATATAATATGATACATCTAAAAAGGAATATCCCTATAAAAAAACTTCGAAAGAGGTCTTTTTTTGTCAATAAATAAATCAAATAAATAATTTAAATTTTAAATAATTCAAGAAATAGCAAAAATAATAAATGGTAATATTCCAATAGAAAATGATTTGAGTGATAATTTCCTATCGCTACGAATCATTTATTAATAGGCAATTATCCAAAAGAACCGTTTAACAATTGGTGTGAATGAAGCATGAGAAATAGAAAAGCAATGCTTGTAGGATTAACAATCTTAATCAGTTTAACATTATTATTTCAAAGTGTCAGTTTAGCACAATCTACACCTCCCTTGAATACCTTGATCAATTATATGATATTAGATAACGATTCCCCTATAGTGGGAGATAACATCACTATTACTATGTACTTCAAAAATTATCTTGATATTGACCATCCAATAAGAAATATCTCAACAATAATCTCCCCAGGTTTAAATATTGATGATGAAGAAGGATTAAATATAACGAATGTTTATGATGTTCCATTTGAAGATCCTACTTATAACAAAACTGAATTGTTTATCTTCGGAACAAACAGCACATCGATGATATTCTGGAATCATACACATATCGAAATTGCTTGGGCTTTATTCGAAGTTAATACTACTCAATTTATCTGGTTCAACATTTATTGTTATCTAGAGGGCAGTTATCCAATAGCAAATCCAAAATTCACCTATTATTTGGATCCATTAGATGGTGGGGATGGCACAGAAAAGAGTTATACCGGTTCTGGTCTTCAAATAGATGTTGGTGTTGAATTAAATACATCTGCTGTTCCAAGTCCACATCGTGGTGATTGGGAATGGCAATGGTGGTTCGTTGGAGTGTTATTAATTACTGCACCAATAATTGTTATAGTAATAATGAGAATTACTTTATGGAAAAGATAAATGATTAGCTTTTAAGCTAATCAATTTTTAATCATTTATTACTCTTTTATATAGTAATTCATATTGGGGTACAATTTTATCTGGATGAAATTTCTCAATTGCTTCTTTTGAAGCTTGTTTTCCCATTTCTTTACGTAGCTTTTCATCTTCTACAAGTAATGTAATATATTTAGCCATAGCATCTATGTCTCCTGGGTTTATAGTAAATCCTGATTTTTCGTGAGTAACTACTTCTGGTAAACCACCAGCATTTGATGAAATAACTGGTATTGAACACGACATCGCTTCTAATGCTGCTAAACCAAAACTTTCTATTTCAGAAGGTATTAGGAAAATATCTGTATAACAAAGAACTTTTGGTACATTTAATAGACTACCACGAAAAGTAATTTGATCTTTTAATCCCATGGAAATAGCTAAATCTCTACAGTATTCTAATTCAGGACCATGACCAATCATTTCTAATCGGAGATTTTTATGTGTAGCGAAAACCTTAGCAAATGCTCGAATAATATCAGGTGAACGTTTCACTTGTCTGAAATTCGAAACATGCGATAAAACTATCTCATCTTTCACAGGTTTTTTAACATGAGAAAATTTCTCCGGGTCAACAAAATTATATATAGATTCAACATCCTTGGAGATTTTATAATGATCTTGTATAAATTTTACCATGAAATTTGAAACTGTAGTTAAGGCATCATGTTTATTAAAACAGGTTTCTAGAATTGGTTTGTAAGCATCATCTAAACCTAAAAGATGAACATCCGAACCATGAAGAGTGGAAATGATCTTAATTTTTTTGTTAGTAGCTTTAGCTAGGAAAAGTGATACCGAATGAGGAATAGCATAATGAGCATGAAAAACATCAATATCATGTTCATTGAAAATATTAACCACATAAGAAGCCAAAATATCTGTATATGGTTTGTATTTGAATAATGGGTATGAGAGTATATTCACTTCATGGAAAATGAAATCCTCTTCTAACTTCAATCTTTCAGGTAATTGATAGGAAATAAAATGAACTTCATGACCATATTTCATTAATTTCAATCCTAATTCTGTTGCAACTATTCCACTACCACCAAAAGTGGGATAACTAATCATACCAATTTTCATTTTTTCACGTCCAAAATACTAAATCATATTATCTATTTAAAATAATATTTGCCAATCTTTTAGTTTGAAAGGATTCTTCATAAGAAACGCTTCACCATAATCGCTGGAAATTAGTGATCCATAATATTTACATCTCTCAATTAATGGAAAAGGTAAATATTCTTTAGAAAATTCTTTGAATTGTGATTGAAAACTCATAATAGCTTTTTGCTTTATCGGAAATTCCTCACTTATATCCATAATAAATGATGGTGTAAATTGTCCATTAATCTCATAATAAAGAACATTATCAACTGTATGATGAGGATGTTCAAAATCCATCTTTTTTAGCTTTGAATAATGGATTGCTTTAGTTACAATATTTGAAGCTGCTATATGATCTGGGTGTCTATCTTCCCAATAAGGAATTAAAACAATTTTCGGTTCAAATTCTCTTATTTTTTTAGCTACTGTAAAAACAGCTTTTTCATCTAGAAATGATAAAAATCCATCTGGAAATTCAAGATTTTCACGAAATTCCACATTCAGAACATTTTTTGCTTTTTCAGCTTCTTGTAATCGAATTTCTATTGACCCTAAGGAACCCATTTCACCTGCTGTAAGGTCGATGATACCTACCTTTAAACCATTCTTGGTTGCTTTATAGATAGATCCACCTGCCCCTAATTCAGCATCATCAGGATGGGGAGAAAAGACTAAAACATCCAACATTTTAATACCACATGACTTCCTGGTTCAACTTGTGCTAGAAGGTTCTTCATACATTCTAACATATTAATTGAGTACTTGTTAAGATATTGAAATATATTAAAAACTCTTTCTTGTGGTTTATCACTTGGAAAAAGATAGGCTTTAGCTTTCTCAAGTTGATTCAATAATAATTGATTATCATCTTTAATATATTTGAAATACATTTTTTCGATACTATCAATTTCCTTCATTATATTTTGTTTCTTGAATGATGAACGTTGACCTAATTGAGCATCCACTTTTGTAAGATTTTCAATTATTTCATCTATGGTATTAGAAATCCTAGTATTATATTCAGTAAAGAAATCTTGGTTTTCATCTCTGATTAATCGGGAAACTAATCTGTTAGTATCAGTTAATTCAGCTATATTAAAATTATATTTCTCAATGATTTTATTGATATGACGTTCAATAACAGTAGCTCCTAATCTGAACTGTAGATTAGGTTGTGTTAAACCAAATTCTGGATACAAATCTTTAATTTGAATATGATATCCTATTTCAGAAGGTCCTCCAACAAAAATATATGTAGGTAACATTTGGTCTTGAGCAAGAGGTCTATAAATAGCATTGGTACTGAATCTTTCTGGTTTAGAATTAATTTCTTCTATAATTGCTTCTTTAGTAAAAGTTGTTCCATTTGATATTTCAAAAATTCCCTTTTCAGTGATATTTATAGAATTTCTAATGCTATTTTCATCAATATAGAATAATCCTACGACATCTTCCTTTTTATGCATTTTTGGTTGATAGCCAATTTCCTTTAATTTATCCGTGGTTTGTAAAAAGATTCGATTATATTTTATAGGATCAGTAACTAATTTAGTAAAATAGTCTTTCAGATATGGTCTGAAAATCCAAGGCTCCACTAAAATTAAACCCCATTTGCTCATTAATCTAGACATTAATCGGCTGAAGAATTCCCCCCACTTTTCTGATTTAGCTAAAGTTTCTTTGATAATATCATTATAAAGCCCATTTGTATATTCAGTTTCTGGAATTGTTTCAATAATTTTTTCTAAAATGCTATTTATTTTTGATTTATCTAATTTAATTGATTCAAGACTCTTGCCCATTATTATATCTTCATCAATAATTAAAGGCACAACATCATTATTCTTATCGAGAATCCTTATATTATTAACTTCCTCAATATCATGATCTTCTGAAGCATTCCAAAAAACTGGCAATAATTTAATTTTATCAGTACTAAATTTTTCAGCATAAGTAATAGCTGAAAAGGTTTTGAAAATAGTATAAAGTGGTCCTGTAAGAAATCCTGGTTGTTGTCCTGTTACAACGAAATAAACATCTTCATGATCAACTAGACCAATATTTTTGAGAGTTTCATCACTTGCACCAATTGATTTATTGTACATCAACAATAGTTCTTTTAAAATAGTACGATTACCAGTAAATTTCACAGGTTGTAAATTCTTGGGGTCTTTTTTGATAAACTCATACATTGGTGATTTTCTATTCAAATAATCTAATAACATTGTATTAGGATACATTTTATCTTGTTCTAATAATTCTAATTTTACTTGTTCATCCATATATTTTCACATCAACTATCTTATTTATCTATACTAAAAGGAGATGATCAAAAGCTGAAACGTTCATTCATTTGTTTATCACAAATTGGTTATATAAAATAAATCTTTAGTCTATTTTTCTCAATAATCTTAAAAAATCATTTGATTTTTACAAAAATTAATCTAAAAAAAGAAAAAAAAAAACTAGAAATAAGATTTTATTATATCCATAATACTTGGACCATCTAAAATCTTCTTTACTTCTAATTCTCTATTATCGGAATTAACTATTTTTCCTGCTCTGTTTATCCACGCAGGTAATGGGAGTATTAGATCAGCATGCTCATTTTCACCCATAGAAATAGTAAATCCTTTGAATTTCATATCTGAAGAACCAATAACTAAGTAGGTGTCTGCTTTTGGAATTTTAGCGAAACCAAGATTCATCAAACCTACTTCATTTAGACCTTTATGCATGATAATTGTAGGGACATCTTCTGGTTTTGCGGGAGCACTAATGATAGTTAAATCATAATCTTCTTCTACTATTTGAGCACCATTCTTTTTAGCTATATGAATAAAAGGTTTCAAAAGTGGATAATCTTCAACTGAAACATCTAATTTTATTCGTTTGCTTGTAAAGATATTAGCTAATTTAGTAGTAGATATACCTTCATCAAAAATGGCTCCAATTTTATAACCTTTCTTTTCAGCAAAAGCTTTCAATTCTAATGCCTCATCATTGGTAACTTCTGGAGTAAGGATAATTGCTATATTCTTTGTATGATGAGCAAGAATATTCTTAACTTCATCAACAGTTATATCAACAAAGGTTTTACCAGATTTTTGTCTTGGATTGATGATTTTATGTTCCCAGCTTCTGCTAAATCTTGGTTTATCACAAACTAAACCATGATTCCATGAATTTTCATTAGCTGAAATGTTAACTGCAAAACCCATGTAGACATCTACATCCATCTCACAGCCTATGCCACAGTCCTTACAAATAGTTGAAAAAGATTCAACATCCCAAGGACCATTCTTTGGAAATGGTGTTGTCATTGCAAAAGCTCCAGTAGGACAATCATCAACGAAATTTCCTATGAAATCACCTTTAACATCACATAGAGTCATTCCTACAGGAGGACCATTTTTAGTTGGAAATCCTCGATTGAGATTATCAATTAAACCTTCACCAGTAATTTCGTGGGTAAGATTGATACATCGACCACAAAGGATACATTTGTTATTATCTAAAATTACGTGCGAGTGAGACTCATCAATTGGGTCACTATGTAATTCACCTAAAAAGGCATCTTGATTTGCACCATATAAAGTAGAATATTCTCTAAGTTTACATTCAAATGAATCTAAACAACCGCAAGACATACAACGACTAACTTCTTTAATCGCTTCTTCTTCTGATAGGGTTTCTTCAACTTCATCGAAATTCTTTGATCGAATTTCTGGTGAAAGAACTTTGGCCTTAACACGTTTAATTCGTTCCCTATCTTCATAATCTTCTTTGGTAACCTTTTTCCAATGATTATATGGTTTAAGATACAAAATTATATCTTTAAGTTCAGAGTTTTCCTCTATATCATCAAGATGATTCCACGGTTCACTTAGTGTTTGTTCATATTGATCCAATTTTTCTCGTAAATATAGATCGATCATTACAGCGGCTTCTTTGCCTGTAGCAATTGATTGAATAACAGTTGAAGGTCCTAAAGCTAAATCCCCACCAACAAAAACACCAGGAGTATTAGTCTGATAAGTTGTTTCATTATATGCAGCCCATCTAACTTTGTGTTCTAAACCAAATCGCTCTAATAATTCTGTATCTGGTCTTTGACCTACTGCAAAGATAACTGTATCGATATCAATACAATAATTTGAGCCTTCACATTCAACAGGTCTACATCTACCACTTTCATCGGGTTCACCTAATTCCATTCGAATCAATTCTACTTGTTGGACAAATTCTTCGCCTTTTAATTGAACTGGATTAGTTAACTCGTTTAAAATTACTCCTTCTTCAATAGCTTCATCGATCTCTATCTGTTCAGCTGGCATTTCATTGCGAGTTCGACGATAGGAGATACTAACATTTGCGCCTAAACGTCTTGCTGTGCGAGCAACGTCCATAGCACTATTACCCCCACCAACAACCAAGACATTCTGACCAAGTTCAATTTTTTCACCAAGACTAATTCGTCGTAAGAAATCAATAGCATCCATTACTCCGGGCATGTCACAACCTTCTATTCGAAGTTGGGATCCAACCCAAGCACCGGTTGCGATATAGACAGCATCATGTTTCTTTCGTAAATCTTTGAATGTGATATCTTCCCCAATCTTAGTATTGGTCTTAACTTCGATACCTGTTTTAATTACTGTATCAATATCTTTGTCAAGAATATCCTTTGGTAAACGATATTCAGGTATACCATATCTTAGCATCCCACCTAATTTGGGCATTTGTTCATAAATAGTAACTGAATGACCTTTCTGACGAGCATAGAAAGCTAATGAAAGACCTGCGGGTCCACCACCTATAATACCGATGGTTTTTCCAGTTTCAGCTGGTATTTCAGGCATCCAAGGTCCATGCTCTAAATCATAATCTGCTGCAAAGCGTTTTAATTGTCTTATAGCAATTGGTTCTTCAACTAGATTTCTTCTACAATCGCGTTCACAAAAAGCAGGACAAACACGACCTAATGATGCGGGTAAAATATAGTCCTTTTTCATCAAAGCAACTGCTTCATGATATTTTCCCAATGCTACTAATGCAAGATAGTTTTGTACCTGACTTTTTGTAGGACAACCAAAATTACAGGGACCAATACAATCTCCATAATGATCTGAAAGAATTAGCTCAAGAGCTGTTTTTCTAGAGTTAATGATCTCATTACTTTTTGTTTCAATGATATCATTTTCTCGTGGATAGGTGGAGCAAGCTGGTAAAATACGATTATTTACTTCAACTAGACATAATCTACAAGATCCATAAGGATCAAGTTCTTTCATCTTACAGAGACCTGGGATATGTTTATTATTACTTCTAATGTAATCAAGAATGGTCGTTTTTTCTGGAAATTCTATTTCATTTGAATTAACTTTAACTTTCATTTTAAGCTCACTCCACATCAATTGCTTCAAAACGGCATGCTTGATAACAAGCACCACATTTTATGCACAAGTCCTGATTTAATTTGTGCTGTTCTTTCTTTTCACCAGTTATTGCACTTGAAGGGCATTTTCTAAGGCAAGCACCACATCCAGTGCAATTTCCATTTATTGTATAAGTAAGCAATGGTTTGCATACTTTTGCAAGGCATTTTTTATTATTGATATGTGCTTCATATTCTTCTCTGAAGTATTTGATTGTAGTAAGAATCGGATTTGGCGCTGTCTGACCTAAACCACATAATGATCCTGATTTTACTTTTGGCGCAAGATCAAGTAATTTCTCCAAATCTTTTGGTTTCCCTTTCCCTTCTGTTATTCGATATAGTATCTCCCACATACGTTTGGTCCCTAATCGACAATAGGTACATTTTCCACATGATTCGTCAACAGTAAAAGCTAAAAAGAATTTAGCAATATCAATCATACAAGAGTCTTCATCCATTACAACCATACCACCACTGCCCATAATTGCTCCTGTAGCAGTGATAGAATCGTAATCGATAGGAGTATCAAATAGTGAATAAGGTATACAACCACCTGATGGTCCACCCATTTGGACAGCTTTCAATTTTTTGCCACCTTTGGTTCCACCACCAATAGTTTCTAAAATTTCTTTGATAGTTATACCCATTGGAACTTCTACATTTCCACCACGCTTGATTTTACCAGCTAAGGCGAAAACTTTAGTTCCTTTACTTTTCTCAGAACCATATTGAGCAAATTTTTCCCAACCATTTCGCAAGATCCAAGGAATATTAGCCCATGTTTCAACATTATTAATATTGGTCGGTTTGCCCAAATATCCTTTTGTAGATGGATAAGGTGGTCTTAGGTTTGGCATCCCTCTCTTTCCACCTAACGAAGCTAAGAGAGCTGTTTCTTCACCACAAACAAATGCTCCTGCACCTTCCATGATTTTCAAATCAAAAGAGAAACCACTATCTAGGATATTTTCACCAATGAATCCTTTCTCTTTAGCTTGGGCAATAGCTATTTGTAATCTTTTAATAGCTAAAGGATATTCTGCACGACAATAAATGAAACCTTCGTTAGCGCCTATTACAAAAGCACCAATAATCATTCCTTCAATAACACGATGAGGATCTCCTTCGAGAACATTACGATTCATAAATGCACCAGGATCGCCTTCATCTGCATTACAAACAATATACTTTGGATCTCCTTTTGCTTCTCGAGTAAATTTCCATTTTAATCCTGTTGGAAATCCAGCACCACCTCTTCCTCTTAGACCTGCTTTTGAAATAATATCAATTATTTCCTCGGGTGTATGGGTAAATGCCTTTTTCAAAGCTTGATAACCATCTACAGCTAAATATTCATCAATATTTTCAGGGTCAATATAACCAGAATTTTCTAAGATAATCTTAACCTGTTTAGAAAAATAGTCATCAACATCCCAAGTAACTCGGTTAGGAGAGTTAAAAGTATCTTTTTTGACAAGAAATTCCTCTACAACTTTCCCATTAATTACATGATTTTTAACTATCGTTTTAACTTTATCAGCTGTAAGATTTCCATAGGTATAAATAATATCATCAAAAACAATATCAATCATCGGTTCTCGGTAGCACATACCGATACAACCAACATTTTTTACTGGAATATCTAATTTGTTTTCTTTAAGCTGCTCTAGTAAAACGACTTTAATTTCTTCTGCACCTGCAGCTATTCCACAAGAATTCATTCCAACGCAAATTCTTTTGATCATTCTAATTCATCCTTTAAAATTTTCTTAGCAATTTTTCTTACTGCTGCAAGAGTTAGATTTCCAAATACTTTATCGTTTACCATAATCACTGGCGCAAGGCTACAACATCCTAAGCACGCAACAGGTTGTAAAGTTACCAACCCATCAGCTGACGTTTCATTTTCCTTTAAACCCAATTCATTTTGTATTTCTTCTGCTATGTTAACAGCTCCATTAACATGGCAAGCTGTTCCATGACAAATTTTCATAACATATTTACCTAAAGGTAAAAAATTGAATTGAGAATAAAAAGTGGCGACCCCATAAATACGGCTTAAAGGTATATCCAAATATTCAGCTAGTTTTTCCAATGCTTCACTATTTAGATAACCAAGTCTATCTTGGATTTGTTGTAACAAAGGAATGAGTGAATTGTTCTCTTTTTCATATTCACTGAAAAATGCAAGATCCATTTTAGTTCACCTATGTATGACGCAGAAGTTTACATTTATCTGCCTTTAAGATTTTTGTTATGTTTACAAATCAAAAATTTTTAGTTATTTATTCCCAATAGAATTAATTAATTCTTACTTCAGGTGGTTTTAAAATCATAGAAAAAATAGAAATAAAGGGCAATGTGCCCTAATAATCAACGTCGACTATATAATACCTTGAGCAAGCATTGCTTTGGCAACTTTCAGGAAACCAGCGATGTTGGCACCAACAACGTAATTTCCTGGAGAGCCATATTTTTCAGCAGTCTTGTAGGCAGTATCATGAATATTAATCATAATTTTGTGAAGTCGATCTGTTACTTCTTCAAAGGTCCAAGCTAATCTTAAGCTATTTTGAGACATTTCAAGACCGGAAGTAGCTACACCACCAGCGTTAGCTGCTTTACCTGGGGCAAATGAAACACCTTTTTCTATGAAAAGTTCAACACCTTCTGAAACAGTTGGCATATTTGCACCTTCACATACAGCAATGACACCATTCTTAACAAGAGCTTTAGCTTCTTCTAAATCAACTTCATTTTGTGTTGCACATGGAAAAGCGATTTCAATTTCTGGAACATACCATGGACTTTTTAGGTTTTTATCTTCGTTGTATGTATGATATTCTACTCCTTTGAACTTGTCTGCATATTCTGAGATTCTACCACGTTTTACATTCTTAAGTTGCATAACGTATTCCCATTTTTTGGTATCAATACCTTCTTTATCATAGATAAAGCCAGTAGAATCAGACATGGTAATTACTTTACCACCTAATTTTGTAATAAGTTGAACAGCATATTGAGCAACATTACCTGAACCAGAAACTGCGCAGATTTTATCTTTTAGACCTGTTTTATCGCCTCTAGCTTTGATCATTTCTTCAGCAAACCAAGTAGCACCATAACCAGTAGCTTCTGGTCTACCTAATGATCCACCATATTCTGGAGCTTTGCCTGTTAAAACACCATGCCAAACATTTTTGATTCTTCTATATTGACCAAATAGATAGCCTATTTCACGACCACCTACGCCAATATCACCAGCTGGTACATCAAAATCAGCATCAATATATTTGTATAATTCAGTCATAAATGATTGACAGAAGCGCATGACTTCACCATTAGATTTTCCTTTTGGATCAAAGTCAGAGCCACCTTTTCCACCACCCATAGGCAAACCAGTGAGAGCGTTTTTGAAAATTTGTTCAAAAGCTAAGAATTTGAGTATTCCGTCATATACTGAAGGATGGAATCTTAAACCACCTTTGTGTGGACCAATTGCACCATTGAATTGAATTCTGAATCCTCTATTGACTTGTACTTTGCCTTTATCGTCAACCCATGGAACTCTGAAATGAATTAATCTTTCAGGTTCTACAATTCTTTCAAGAATTCCAGCTTCAACAAATTCTGGATGTTGTTCAAGGGCTGGTTCAATTGAATCCAATACTTCTTTTACTGCCTGATGAAATTCAGGTTCTTGAGCGTTTCGTTTTACAACTTGCTCATAAATTGGATCTGTAATCTTTCCCATTTTGAATTACCTCAATAAATATCTATTCGAGGGATAATAATTGACAATAAATCTCCTTTTTGGGGATTTATTTGTACTTCTAGTTGAAGTTACAAAAGCTCAACAAGCGAAGCATATTTAAGAACTTTTTCCAACTTCTGTCAATTACACCTCTAGACTATTTTAAGAAAAATCTTATTTAATTAAAGTGATTCCAAATTGAAATCTTTTTATTTATGAAAAGTCAGTTCATAGTTGAGTATAACTTAAAGCATAATTTCAGCTGGTGAATGGAATACAAAGTATAGATAAACAAGATAGAACAGCCATTATTTTAATCACAATTAGTATAATATTTACTTCCTTGGTTTGGATAGGTGATATAATATCTTGGTCTTGGGTGGGAAATGGTTTCCTGATAGATATTATTCTATTAATCGTTGCTATAATGTTAACAATTATTACCTTTTATCTTTCTCAGAAATTAAGGAAAAATAAGCTAATTATAGACACTAATATTGATGTTGATTTGCCAAATAAAAAAGAGAAAAAAACTGTTTTTTCTTGTTTTAATTGTGGGGAAATACTTCCAGATAAAGAAGGATTGTGTCCTTCTTGTGGATCACCAAAACCAGTTTGTGCAGTTTGTTTTTCGGAATTAACTAAAAAAGATGATGTAGTGAAACTTCCTTGCTGTTCGTTATATGCTCATAAATTACATATACTCAATTATCTTGAGATTAAAGGGTTATGTCCTAAATGTCAACAAGAGTTGTCAAAGGAAGATTTAGAGACAGTTCATTTCTAAATCTCTTCCAAAAATTTTCTTAATTCTAATCTTTATTAGCAGTAATAATTTTATAAGAACCATGTTTTAATTTATTTAATTTGTTTATGTTAATTACTAAAGCAGTCATTTGTTCTGTAGTTCTTGAGTAAACTAATGGTCCTGCATCAAGAACTCTTAATCCCTGTATTTTTCTTATTATTTCCTTTAATTCTTCTTTTGCTTCAGAAGAATCAGATGTAAGAAAAACATCTACATTTAGTGATTCAGTTATTTTATTTAATTTATTAGCTGATATGGTTTTAAATCCTCCAACCAATGTAACATTCTCAGGTATATTTGCTTGAATATATTCACTAATTGAGCGATATTTTTTACCATCTTGCTCTCTTTCTTGATCACAAAAAGCTAAACCCGATTCAAATTTCAAAGGAACAACTACATCAACAAGAATAGTTCCTGGTTGAAATTGTGATTTAATTCCAGATAAAGTATCGCCTAAAAATTCAGGTGGTACCACGAGAAAAATTACATTACAATTTTTAACTACGTCATTATTTTGTTTTCCTATGAATTTTTTTTCTCCTAAAATTGAATTCAATTCATTTGCAATTGTTTCAGCTTTTTCAATAGAACGTGAACCAATAATTACTTCATAACCAGCTTTTCCTAATTGTAATGCTATTCCTTTGCTTTGTTTACCTGTTCCTGGTACCATACCAATTATTCGATTTTTCATTGTTCAATCACTAATGTTCTTTAGTTACGAATATTAATATAGTAATTCATTTCTTAATGTTTTAAAACTATTGTGAAAACTATTTTCTCAATCTGATAGTTCTTTCCACTATAAGAAGACTGAAAATTTATAAATTATCGAAGAAAACGATTGATATAGTTATTAATAGAATTAAAAATAATATTCGGTTTAACGGAGATTTGAATTTAGTGTCTCATTCCGCATCATCATTTGAAAATTACAAAATTAAACAAAGTATTGAACGATTGGAACGAAAGAAATCATTCAATGGTGCTACATGTTTAGTAAGCCTCTATATGCCACATGGAACATCTATACCTGATGTTACACAACAATTAGTAGATGAGAGAGGTACAGCTGCGAACATTAAAAGCAAACAAACAGGAAAAGCTGTTACAGCAGCACTATCTAGCATTCTAAATCGTATCAAAAATATAAGAGAACTCCCAAAAAATGGTTTTGTAATATTTTGTGGTATGACTGAATCAGGTAAAATAGAATATTTTCCAGTAACTCCAGTTGAACCTATAATAAGAAAGATGTATGTTTGCGATTCACGTTTTCATACCGAATACTTGAGAGAGCAACTCGAAGAAAAACAACAATTCGGTTTAATGGTAATTGATAGAGGTTCAGCTGCTTATGCTCTTTTACGAGGAAATCATATGAATTTTCTGCGAAATATTACTTCTTTTGTTCCAGGAAAACATGGCAAAGGTGGTCAATCACAGAGAAGAATTCAGCGAGGAACTGAGATTCTTGCTCAAGAACATTTAAGGAAAGCAGGTGAAGTAACCAATGATCTTTTTGTTGATGTACCAGATCTTCAAGGGATAATTGTAGGTGGTCCATCAATGGCAAAAGAAAATTTTGTAAGATCAGATTATTTAGATTATCGGATACGAGATAAGATAATTGGCACAGTAGATACGGGATATACCGGTGAACAAGGTATTCGTGAATTAATGGAAAAATCAGCTGATTTACTAAAAGATGTTCGTTATTTAGAGGAAAAGAAACTGGTTCAATCTTTCCTCCAAGAATTAGGCAAAGATACTGGTTTAGTAGCATATGGTCAAAAAGAAGTTCTTAGAGCTCTTGAGCAAGGTGCTGTAAAAACTCTTCTTTTAAGTGAAGAATTGGATGTTATTCAAACAAAGATAGTTTGTTCTCAATGTAATTATACAAGGAATGAAGCAATCAAAGCCAAGGAATTTGTTGAATTTGAAGATGATTTACTACGAGCTAAATGTCCTGAATGTGGTCAATCTAAATTATCCGTAGATGAAACAGAAGATTTTGTTGATAAATTAGGGAGGCAAGTTTTAGATACTGGTGCTGATATAGAAATCATCAGTATTGATACAGAAGAAGGAATGATCTTATTCAAATCATTTGGTGGTCTCGTAGCAATTCTACGTTATTCCATTAGGGAAATGTGAAAGAAGTAATCTAGTACCTCTTTCTATATTTCGGTTTATAAGCAGGTTTGTATCCCTCAGGAGGTTTAGCAAACTCGTTTGGGATTTTATCAATTGAAGGAATTTCATCAGCATTCTCAATTTTTAATAATTCACCATATTTACCAATATTTAATCTTAGTTCATCACGAACCACTTTAATAAAACCGTTTTTTACTTCTCCAATATCGCCTTCAAGTAATGTTTCGATAAACTGATCCCATAATGTTAAATAAATTCTCCCAGTATCATCACCAACTTCAACTTCCGATAAATTCAATTCTTTACCATTTTGAGAGGAAATTTCTCGTATCTCACCTTTTTTAATTACACGAAATCTAATGTCAACATTTCTCATATCAGCTTTTAATTGATTAATTTTCATTTTATCACCTTAATTTTTTCATGAAACTACTCTTTCTAAATATTTTGTTTGTTATTTTGTAATAGTTGAAACATAAGAGTATCTTTTCTAATTATTTTATTGTAACATGTTAGTATTAATTTAGGTTAGTGCAAAAATAATAAAAAAATTAATTTTTAATAAGTAAAGTATTCCTATTAAATAAAAGAAAAGTAAAGAAGGAAAATTCATTCAATATTCTCCTTTTTATTTTGATTTTTTCGTTTTTTCCTTCTTGGCCCTTTTTTAACAGCGATTATATTTTCTTCTAAATGCTCTTGATATTTTTCATTGACTTTCTCTTCCAGTGATTTCTCGATACACGATTCACGAAGGAATTCCAACAACTCTTTTTCAGTCATTTTTTCTTTATGTTCTCTATGAATAACCTTTACTTTATCAAAGAGTTTGGGATATTCCTCTAACGTCTTTTCAACCATTTGTAATTCGCTTTTAGCTAACTCCTTATCAACAAATCTCCTTTCTTCGAGATCTTTAAATCTTTGAATTTCTAAACATTTGAGAACATCAGAATTAGAAACAATTCCAATTATATTTTTTGATCCTATTGAATCTAGTACCACTAACCGTCCCAAATCTGATCGATATAATAATCTCATAGCTTGATCAACTGTTTCCTCCGGATATAGAACATATGGTTCTTTCTGAGCAGAATCTAAAACTGTTTTATCCATTTCTTTAGAGGCTAATGCTTTTTTGAGATGAGTAGTAGTTATCATACCAAGAAATTCACCTTGCATATTAATAATTGGATAACCGACATGATCCATTGTATCAATGAAAGAATCAAATTCTCTCATACTCATGTTTTCGGGTACACAAATGACATCTTTTGTCATTATATCCCTTACCTTGTATGTTTCAAGAAGATCTGTCGGACCAGCTAATGAAATATTTACTCCTCTTAAAGCTAATTTTTGAGTGTAAATATTCTCGCGCATAGAAATTCTACTTATGAAATAACTTAGTGTACATGAAATCATTAAAGGAATAAATGTATAATATGAATGAGTCATTTCAGATGCCATAAAGATCATTGTTAAGACCGCTCTTGATGATCCTGAGAATACCGAAGCTAAGCCAACCAACGTAAATAAAGCATAATCTTGTAATGAAAAACCTAAAGTTGGAAATATTCTATTAATTACTACTGCAAAACCATAACCTGTTGTTGCTCCTATAAATAATGCTGGAGCAAATACCCCACCAGAGTTTCCTGTTCCAACAGAGCATGCAGTTCCAAGAATCTTAAGAAGCATTAGCAATATCATTACTAATATAACCCCCCCACCAACAATTGTCCAACCATCTTCTATGGGTTTATTTTCAAATAAAGCAGTAATAGTCTCATACCCCACACCAAATATCCGCGGAATTCCAACAACATTAGGAATACCAAATAACGATTCAGAATTGCTTACAGGTGTAAAATTCAAATCTTGTGCACCTGCTTTTGGACTCAATAACCCTAAAATTCCCGTTGCTGCACCACCAGCAATAGGCCATATAAGTGGGTGAGCTTTAACTTTATGAACAAGTTTTTCTATTAATCCTACGGATTTTACATAAAAAACTGAAACGAGACCTGTTACAACACCTAATAAAGCAAACCAATGTAAATAAGGTACATAAACGCTAAAATCTATTAAAGTTAATTCTTCTGGTATTTTAAAAACTGGTTCAGGACCATTCTCTAAGATTAATCTACCAACTGTATTTGCTATAAGAGAGGATGTAACAATTGGAATTAATTGATCAGCACTGAGTGACACTATTAAAATCTCTAGACCAAAGAGTGTAGCTCCAATTGGTGCATTAAAAGTAGCTGAAATTCCAGCTACTAAACCACAAACAACTACTGTTTTAATTCTTCTTCCACTCAATCCAAGATTTCTTCCCAAAAAAGAACTAAATCCACCACCAATTTGAGCGATAGGTCCTTCTCTACCAAGACTTAAACCTCCACCTATACAAATTCCTGAAAGAGCCATTTTAAGATAAGGAGTTGTGGTTTTAATATAACCATCTTTGTAAACTATACTCTCCATAACTTCAGGAATTCCATGACCTTTTGCTTCAGGAGCCCATTTTAACAGTATTGGTGCAGTTATAGCAGCTGCTATTGCGGGTAGGAGGATTATCATAAGAAATTGTGCTTTTTCAGGTGTAAAATTAAAAATTAGTCCATAAAAGAACATTCTAGTTAATGAAATATAATTACTGAATACCCAAGCTGCTGCTGCTCCAACAAAACCTGATAAAATAGCAACTAAATATACTATGAAAACTTTTTGTTTAATGATCCATCTCATTGCATCTTTAGGATGTCTGAAAAAGAAGCCTATACCTGTTAAGGTACTTTTAAATCCACTTTGTAACATTATCCAAAATGTTTCTCTTTTCCTTTCTTCAATGGATAATTTGGGTTCTATCTTTTCATCTGATGAAAGTTCTGATTCAGTAGATTCAATTTGTTCGATATTTGAATCGTTTATTTCTTCTTTAATGTTATTATTTTCAGACAATCTCCTATCATCTCGAATTCTGTTCTTATATTATGCCTTTATTTGTTAAAATCTCTTCGTTAATTTAAATATTTTAAAGCTATCCGTCATTTTAAAAATTCAATAATCGTTTCATTATTAATATATTTATTTTAATAGTAAAATATTTTACTTAATAAATATTAATTATTTTCAATATCTATCTTTAGGAATTATTTAATAAATTTTTAAATTTTAAAACGAAATTAAAGGCAAAGAAAAGTCAATATACCATTTTTTATCTCTTATATTAAGCAAAGATTTGGATTAATTAATTTTAACTAGATAGAAAAGTTATAAACCATTTATAATAGCACTTACTAAGAAAGTAACTAAAGTGATACCAATGGGGAAAATTAAGTGCCCAGTTTGTCAAGGAACAGGTAATGAAATAATCTCAGACACAACTTGTCCAGATTGCAAAGGTATGGGTAGTACAAAAATTGTTCTTTCATCATATAATCAAAATGATGACTCAAATGCATGTAAAAAATGCAAAGGTACAGGCTCGTTAATTGAGAGTAAAGTATGTAAAAATTGTAATGGCAAAGGGGATTTGATAGTTTGTGATTCTTGTGGGAAACCAATGAATGAAAGTGAAATCACTCCTGGATATGGTGATATTTGTCAAGAATGTAAAACCACTCCCATAGTGTTTGTTCTAAAACCTCCATGTAGTTATAGGACAGTTACCATAGGAACTTATTATCATGCAGTAGTAAAAAATTTCAAGGATTTTGGAGTGTTTGCTGAGCTTTTCCCTGGAGTAGATGGATTAATACGTAATAAAAATCTCAAAGGTCTCCAAAGAAATGATGTTGGTAAAAAAATTATTGTTTACGTTAGTGGAAAAAGCAGAGATGGAAAATTAGAGCTTAATCCAGTTCAATTAAAAGACTATCGTCATGGTGTTAAGCGAGATCCAGTTCAAAGAAGAAAAATTTCTTCAATTACAAGGAAAATTGAAAACAAAGATGTTTTAATTCAAGCAAAAGTCTCTCAGATTAGAAAAACATCGGGACCTATTTCCTACAATTTTATAGATGAGTCGGGTTCAATTTCAGGAGCAGCATTCATCAAACCAACTGAAGAAAATCCGTATATTAATATCGCTGTTGGTGATATTGTTGAAGTTTTTGGTACCATAAACACACATAGAGATATGTTACAGATAGAAATAATGGATATGGTAGAAGCTGGTGATGAAGAAACCAAAGTTATCTTGGAACGCATAGAAAAAACACTTGATGAAAAATCAAAACCACAAGAAATACCTTTTCTTATCAAAGATAAAACTCTTGAATCTATGAAATCTGATTTATATAAACTAGCAAAAATGATTAGAAGAGCTATTTTTGATGGAACACCAATACTGATTCGTCATCATGCTGACACAGATGGAATTACTTGTGCAGTTGCTCTTGAGCAAGCTGTTATTCCTTTGTTGATGCAAGAACAACCAGATTCAGTTAATTTTAGAATTAAACGTTCACCTTCAAAATCACCTTTTTGGGATTTTATTGATGTAACAAAAGACATCGATTTTGCTTTACAAGATGCTATAAGATTTGGTGATAGATTACCCTTAGTTCTTTTAATGGATTTAGGAAGCTCACATGAAAGTTTATCATCAATAAAGAAAGCTAGATTATTTGGTTTGGAAGTAGCCGTTTTAGATCATCACTTTCCAGAAGAAATTGTTAAGAAAAATGTTAGCTTACATGTTAATCCTTATTATAACAATGGCGATTACAATCTCTGTTCAGGTATGTTAGGAGTAGAATTAGCTCGTATTGTAAATCCTGATATTTCTGATAAGATAGATTATTTAGCAGCAATTGCAGGTATGGCTGATAGAGTCCAAGGAACTGCCCAAGATCAATATTTAGCTATAGCGAAGAAAAAAGGATTGAAAGAAGAGCTAATAGAAAAAATTGCTTTAGCAGTGGATTTTGAACAATACTTTTTACGATTTTCTGATGGTAAAAATATTATTGACAGTATTTATGGTTTTGATAATCTTAAAAGCACAACTCATCTTGAAATTGTTGATCTTCTCTATAATGAAGCTAAAACGGCTATTGATGAGCAAATAAATATCTGTAAAGCACATCTTAAAGAAGAAGAACCAGCTGATAATATTGTAATCGGATCTATTGATGTAGAGATTTTTGCTCGACGATTTGAATTCCCACCACCTGGAAAAACAACTGGCGCAATACATGATATTCTCTGTGATAAATATCCTGAAAAAGGTATTATTACCTTGGGATTAGGACCTGACTTTGTTGTTTTAAGATCTAGAGGAGTAGTAATCAATTTTCCTGGTATAATAAAGAACCTCAAGAAGAAATTGCCTTTCGCTGGAATTGATGGAGGAGGTCATGAAGTTGTTGGCTCGCTCAAATTTGTTGAAGGAATGCAGCAAGAAGTTCTTACTCAGTTAAAGAAGTTTTTAATTAAAGTTGAAGTGAATAGAGAAATTGAGGAATAAGAAAATAACAAATAAATATATTAAAGGCAACAAATACTAATCCTTCTAAATCTATCTATTTCATAGGGATTTAAATGAATTCAACTGATAATAATCGTGATAAAGATCCTGAATGGGCTTATGAAACAATAAGACCTAGATTTTATCATGAATATAAATTACTAGAAAAAGTTGAATTCTTAACATATTTTTTTGTTGGTCCGAATAAACGAAAACATAAAGATCTTGTAGAATTTATTCCTAGGAAAACCATTCTTAATGATATCACTCCTAAAATTCGTATAGGGATTGTGGGTGATATTATGAAGATGAAAAATAGGGAATTGATTTTAGGAAATAGTTTAAGGAATTACTTTAGTGATATTGATTATTTTGTAGGTAATTTTGAAGGAATAATTACTAATCGAAAGCATGAGGTAGTTTCTGAGCAAATACATGATGAGAATATGCTAGAAATTTTAAAAACATTACATCCACCTGAAAAGACAATATTAACTTATTCAAATAATCACTGCAATGATTTTGGTTGGAATGAATACAAAAAGAGTTATCAAAAAGTAAAAGATCATGGTTTTATTGTTATCGGAAGAAGAGATGAACCATCTGTAATGCTTGAAGATTCAATTAATCTTGCAGCAGCAACTGCTTGGTCAGATCATCCCTGTGAATTTGTCTCTGGTTTCAAACAAGTAAAAGAATTATATAATCCGGAAGCTAAATTCAATATCTTTTACCCTCATTGGGGTTATGAATTACAATTATATCCTCATCCTTGCCAAGTTGAATATTCCAAAATGATGTTGAAAAAATGGGATATGATCGTTGGACATCATACTCATAATCCACAACCAGTAACTGAACTATCAACAAAAAAAGGGAAAAAATTAGTTGCCTATTCTCTAGGTAATTTTTCATATGGTGTTCTTTGGAAAATATATCATCACTCAGGTATTGTACTAAAATTTGATATTGGTCCAAATAAAGATGGTAAATGGCAAGTTGGTAATGTGAACTGGGAATTTGTTCTATTGTATTTTAATAAAAATAGGAAGGTTCTTTTGGACTTGAATAAAAATTGCCGCTGGTTTAATGGCATCTAATTACAATTGATTACTCAGTAAAGGTTGAACCTTTAGCAATTACATCATGTTTGTGAATACTCTCAAAGCTCTTGGCAATAGCTGTTAATGCTAATTTTTTCCCTTTGAATTTTTCTTTTGCAACAGCAAGAATACTTCTGCATACATCTTCTACAAACATGGGATGCTCATACATGCAATCAATAACAAATTGTTCATCATTAGTTTTCAAGATTGAATAAGTTTCAGCTGGAAAAGAAGATCTAAGAACATCAACCATTGATTCAAATGTTGGCATTTGATCAAGTGTACCTTTTGCGCTTAATTTTCCTAAAGCTCTTTGAACATGGGTTTTCTTATCCGCACTATTTTCCATTGCATGTGGACATACAGTATTACCAGTATATTCAACGGTAATCTCGAGCGATTCTTCTTTATTGATAATCCACGTTTGAACTATTACATTTACAACTTCGAATGTTTTCTTTTTACTAACAGGTGTTTTGGTTTCATAAAAGAAATCAAAATTAAGTGACAAGTGGGCATTTGTATAAGGATGTTTTTCACCCAATTTTTTAAGAACTTGTAAAGATAGATCTTCAACTGAATGATGGGCATTCCTTTCATCATTAATTATCTCAACAACTGATTCACAAATTCGTGACATATGAGCTCCTTTTATTTCAGCTGGTAGATTAATAGTTGCTTCAATTACTGGTGATAAATGAAAAGTCCTACCGTTCCTTGTAATTACTAAAAGAGTTTTGAAGTTAGTAATACCAACATAATCTAATGAAATTTCATCTTTTGGACGTTCGTTTTGTGTTTCTTTCTGAGAATTCAAGTTCAATCACTTATGAAAGATTCATTCTTAGTTACTAATAACCGAAATTTTATTTTATACATATAAATTCTTTCATTCAACTTTCTGAAATAATTACTAATATAGTAATCCAAACACAACTTTTGTAAATGAAGAAAGACTTTTCAGTTAAGATATTTGTTGATATTATAGCACTTAGGACTACTGATGCCAATGACAATAACAACAGTTCTCTTTGATATGGATTCAACCTTGAATGAAATTGATGAAATCGCTTTCAGTAGAAAATACTTTAAGACATTGCATGATGTTTACTTCAATTATCTTGATGCTCAATTCTTCTATGAAACCTTAACAGAAATTACTCGAACAGTTATGCTTAGCAAACTACCCAAAGAGCTCTGTATTAGAACATTTATGAAAGAGATGTCTAAGTATTTCAAACGAACTCCTAAGAAACTGTATGAAACATTCAAAGCATTTTATTCAAATGAATATAATGAACTTGAATCATTTATTAAGCCAGCAAAATTTTCTCGTGAAGCTGTAAAAGCTTGTTTTGATAATAATATGGATGTCATTGTTGCAACAACTCCAATTTTTACTGAAACCGCTATCATAAAACGTCTTTATTGGAGTGGTGTAGCAGATTTTAATTTTAAATTAATAACTCATGCAGAAAATATGCATTTTTCAAAACCTCGTGAAGAATACTATTGGGAAATTTTGAAGAAAATAAAAAGAACACCAGTTGAGTGCATAATGGTAGGAAATGAATTTATGGGTGATATTGTCGGGCCTTCAAAAATAGGCATTTCAACATTTTATTGTCCACATGATGTTGCTGTTGATGATCTCTTTGTTTCACCTGAGCTTAAACGATTTAGTAAATACAAACCTAATTTTGTGGGTTCCTTAGAAGATTTCATAAAATTACTCGAGAATGGTTTTAATCAAAAATGAATTCCTTGATTATTTTTATTAGAGATCGAGTTCAGATATTACTTTTATGTTTTTCATAAGCAAAAAAGCAGTGGTAACTCCTGGTCCTTTAATCAATTTTTCTTCTGAAGAAAAATTATTATAAATGTGATTTACACCACAAGAAGGACTTCTATCTTTCATAAGAGCATATTTTGCACCAAATAATTCAGCTAATCTAAAAGATTCATAAGCTCCTTTAATGAAATTAGCAGTTGTATCTTTATTATCAATATCTATTAATTGGGTTTTTTTTCCAAGAACATCAAATCCCGTTCCTTTTAAAATACAATTAGGATTCCGTGGTGTAGATAAACCACCAAGTTGTTCTGGACAAATAGGGATTATTTTTCTAGATTTAAGTAAAGAAATTACTTTTTCGTTTCTATTATTTGACATTTTATATGTGCAATTAATTCCTAAAAAGCAAGCGCTAACTAGAATGGGTGAATTAAGGTCAGGGAATTGCTCAGATAAAGAATCTGATTCCAAATGAGTCATTTTAGATTTCATCTCTGCTAATATTTTATTTGGTCTTTATAACACTAATGAGATTTATTTAAATGTGAGATTTTTATTATTACTATTAAATCTATTATTTACTAAAAGTTGGTAGAGATTTTGTTCTATAGTCTTACAGCTCACATGTATAGTTATTTCACTGGTCTTCTATATTTTATAAGTGGTACATCTGAAAAATTATTCAAAAGAAAAGTATTAATTGAAAATCTACCTATGAAAGGGAACGAACATGTTTTAGATATTTGTTGCGCTAATGGAAGAGGAACAAAAATCATTAGCTCCTTCTTTAGAGAAGGAAACATTAATGGTATAGATTTAAATCCAAAAATGATTTCTCGAGCGATGAAATATACGGTAAAAAATGATAATTTAAAGTTTAAAGTTGGGGATTGTTCGAATATGCCTTTTCAAAATAATTCCTTTGATATTGTAACATCCTTTCTAGCATTGCATGAACTCTCAACTAATTTATTACCTAAAGTTATTTCAGAAATAAAACGAGTATTGAAATCTAATGGTTATTTGTTAGTTTTTGACTTTGCAGTACCTGCAAAATCATTTGCAAACATAAATTTTGTATATTATGCTTTTAGACTTCTTGAAGATGAATCAGCAGCACGTTTTATGATGGTTGATCAAGGAGAATTTTTTAAGAAAAATGGATTACATGTAGTCAAACATCAGAAATATATGAATGGCTTTATCAATGTATATTTGTTAAAAAAACAGATAAAAAAATACTAAGATAATCTAGTACAAAATTAGCATAATTTTATACTTGATTTTTTTAATTTTATTCTTTTAAGAGTTAAATGTAGAAAGGAGGTTTATTAAACTAAACCTCGTTCAACAAGCATACTAAATTCTTCAAGTGAGAGCTTTTTGCCATCTTTATATTTCTCTAAGGCAGCAGCTGCTTTTGCTTCGATTGTTTCTTTCACTTCCTTGAAATGATCCACACGAGCTTTTTGTTTGATGTTTTGTAGACTCTTTTGATGCTTTTCTTTTTCTTTGATGATTTCAATGAATTTCTTATGTGTTTCATCAGCGAGTTTCTTTGTTTCAATAAAGTCTTTGTGACATTGATCTGCTTCTTTGCGAATTTCATCTATTTCAGCAAAAAGTTTGGTCATTTCATGGTGATGTCTTTGAGATGTTTTAGCTGTTCTGATAACTGCTTTATGATAATAATTCATTTCAGCTTTTAACCCCTCATAAGTACTGAATCGAGCATTTCTTTCTTGTCGAAGAGTTTTGATTGATTCTACTTCTTCAAGTTGTTCTTGTAGAGTAGCAATTTCTTGAACAAGTCGTTTTTCCTCATCTGCAGGGAGAATTTCAGTTTGTATCTTCCATTCCATTTGCTTAAGATTACGACGGAGAACTTTTTCCGGAACAGGAAGCTTTGGTAAAGGTTCGAGATCTTCTTCCTCTTTTATTTGGTCAACTTCCTTCTTTGCTTCTGCAAGGTTTTTTCTAACTTCCTCACGTTTTACCTTCATATCTTGTACTTTGGTATTTTCTTCATCACGAGAAGTTTGATGGTCCTTTACTTTAGCTATAAGTTCAGCCATTTTTTTGTTCAATTCATCTCTTCTATCTGCTTTCTCTCGAGCTTCCGTGTTTAACTTGTCACGTTTAACACGTAAATCACTTGCTTGTCTTTCGAGTTCTGACAGTTTAACGATGATTTGGTCGACTTCTGATATCACTTTGGTTCGCCTTATAAGTTCATTAAAGTGTTATTTAAAGTTAAAACAAACTAGTTTTAACTCGCAATTTTCAAATTTGTCTTTTATTAGACATACTCAAAAAAGAAATAATGAGTTTTATAAATTCTTCGTCAACATCTCTTTTCATTGAATGTTTATTTCGATAATATAAAGTTAAAAAATCTCAAAGATTAACTAATATATGTTAATGATTTTAATATAAAAATCAACTAATAAATCTAAAAAGTTTTCAACGAAGAGTTTTTCAGAAATCCAAAGAATGAGAAATCATTAAAAAGGATAGTTATAATTTTTTCAATCAAGTAAATATAAGATTGAAAAATAAGCTTATTTAAAAGTAAAATGCATAGATTTTAAAAAGCTCAAACTATCCGAAATGCTAAAAAAGCAAAAGATATTCGCCAATATAAAGTAAAAATATTAATAATTAGCAGCGAATTGCATAAACAAAGGCGTGAACCTCTATGACAAGTAGATTCCTAAAAATCTTCAAACCCTTTACACATGTAACCTTTGAAGTTAAGAAACCTGATAGAAATGTTTCCTTCAAAGAGAAATCAATTTGGACTATTGTCTGCTTAGTTGTTTACTTTGTGATGATCAGTGTCCCTCTTTATGGCATTGAGGTAACAACCGGTCAAGCAGATCCATTCTTTGCTATGAGAGCAATCTTAGCCTCACAAAGAGGTACCTTAGGAGAATTGGGTATAGGTCCAATTGTAACTGCTGGGTTAATTATGCAATTACTTGTTGGTAGTCAAATCATCAAAGTTGACTTTAATAATCCTGAAGAGCGAGCTCTTTATACTGGTGCTCAGAAAGTTCTAAGTGTTTTAATGGTAATTTTTGAAGCTGGTGCTTATCTTTTCGGTGGTGCATATGGTGATAATATTGATGTATTAACAGGTTCATTGATCTTCCTCCAACTCTTAGCTGCAGGTTTACTTATAATGCTCATGGATGAACTGATTCAGAAAGGCTATGGTTTAGGTTCAGGAATTTCACTATTCATTGCTGCTGGTGTTTCATTTAACATTCTTAACGGATTATTTGGTTTCACAGAAGGTATTGGCGCAAAACCAGCCGGAAGATATTACGGAGCAATTATTGCATTCTTCTATGGTCTAACTCATGGAGAAAAATTTGTCAATGTTATTTATCGTCCTCTGAATCCAGATGTCATCGCTTTTCTGGCTACGATAATAGTCTTTGCTATGGTTATTTATGTAGAATCAATGCGGATTGAGATACCGATATCGCATGCGAAATATAAAATACCGGCGCGGTATCCAATCAAATTTCTGTATACGTCGAATATACCGGTTATACTGTCGTCCGCGCTGTTTGCAAACGTATACTTTATCTCACAAATACTGGCAAAGAAAGTAGCTGATAATCCAATTGTCGATTTAATAGGTCGGTGGGATTTCAATGCTGATCAACCTGCTCCAATAGGTGGTCTGGTTTACTTTACTACTGCTCCGCGTGGAATCTCAGAAGTTATAGATGATCCGCTGCGGGCTCTCATTTATATTGCCATACTGGTAGTTGCGTGTATGATCTTTTCAGCTATTTGGCTGGAAACTGCAGGTATGGGACCACGTGATGTTGCGAAACAACTGTTAGATGCAGATATGCAAATACCGGGTTTCAGAAGAAATCCAAAAGTGCTTGAGAAATACCTTGAAAGATATATCCCAATAGCTGCGCTGTTAGGAGGGCTGTTCGTAGGGTTGCTGGCAGGGTTTGCTGACTTTCTGGGTGCGCTGGGTACTGGAACGGGTATTCTGCTGACAACGGGAATTATTAAGCAGTATTCAGAAATAATTGCTAAAGAACGGCTTGCTGAAATAAGTCCCGCAGTAAAGGGATTCCTAGGAATGGAATAATCCCTAATCTTCCTTTTTTTTAAAGGAATAATATGCGAGGGTAGCCAAGTGGTCAACGGCGAAGGACTCAAGATCACCAGAATGAGTTCTGGTTTAATTATGGCGTATGTCGTTGCATCTGCATGGGAAATCCTTTCCTGCAGGGGTTCGTGCGTTCGAATCGCGCCCCTCGCACCAATTCCTCTATAATTTTCTAAATAAATACAAGCTAATTTTATAAATCATATAGATGATTTGTTATGCGATAAAATAACAATATTACGTAAGGGAAACCTATGTTTGCTAATATGAATATTCCACCTCAAAAATTTAAAGATCCAGAATTATCTTTATTAGATGAACAATGGAGAATTTTTAAAAGAAGATCCTTGTTAATGATCATTTTCCTAGCTTTGTTACCAGGATATGGTTGGATTGTTTTAATACCAGTTTGTATTAATCATAAAAACAGGAAAAATGCTTATCTAGAAGCTAAGGAATTACGAGATGAAAAGCAAGAAGATTTATTATTAAAAGATGTAAAATATTCTTTTGGTGCTACTTTTAAAGAAGCATTTCGCTTAGAAGCGAAAATTTATGCCTTAGTGGATTTGAAAAGTAAAGAAATAGGTAAGATTATCTTTGAACGCTTAAATGGATCACCATTACTAAATGCCAAATATATGCGAATATCTCCTCAGAATTTGTCAATTGCCCTTGATGTTTTAGCAATGAAATTAGGTTACAAACATCGTGGAGACTTAATTGAAAAATATGAAATAAAATTACCTTCTAAATCTTCCTCGATTGAATATAGCCTACCAATTACGAAAGTGTTCTATATTGATGAATTTCCATCAAAAACCAAATGTATGATTTCAAGCTTGCGATTGGATATCGAAAAAGATACTATCGTTATTTGCCCCAACTGTAGAAATATGGCAAAAAGAGAACTTCTCGCTGAATGGTTGGAAGAGAGTGGTTCCTGTCCTGTTTGTCGAAGGAAAATAGTTATTGATGATTGTCCTGTAGTAAAGATTCAGTAAATATTGAAATTTTTAATATCCTTTTTTTTATTTCTTTACATTTGATTTGAGCAAAAAATTATTTATGCTAGTAAAGAATACAAAATATGGTGTTATTTAATGGCGAAAAAGAAAGTCATATTCATTATTTTTCTTTCAATGACCTTTCTATTGATTACTGTTCAAGCTTATTCAACAAGTAGTTCTTGTACTGAACAAGCTACCACCAATAGAAATATTAAGGAAGTTTTTAAATCAAACTTCAATATAAATCAAGATTCATTGACAACAAATGCAATTAATTTTACATTAACTGAACAAGTTGAACCAGTGTGGTTTTATGTTAATCTTGTTGTTATAATTCTTACTCCAATAGCTATCATTGTCCCTACAGTAATAATCAACAACAGAAAAACTAAAGGATTTCAATATCCAAATTCTACTGAATCACCTAAAATTCTCACCGATGATGAACTAGGTATAGAAGAACCAAAAATCCTTTCTGGTGAAAACTCTGAAACTAAATCGGGTATAATACTTACACGTATAGGTTTACTAATGTTCTTTGTTCAAAACCTCGCTATACTAATCATGTACATTTTGTTCTTTGTATTAATACCAACCTATAGTGATCCACAAACTCCAGTAACGGTTATACAAATATATCTTATATTATTCGAATTAGATTTCATAGCGGGAATTCTTATCGCAATAGGATTGATAATCCTATCACTAAATGTCAATAAAAGCAAAATTTTTGCCTATATTGCTGCTGGTGCATGGCTCGCTTTTATTGGTTTAGCTATTTATCCTAGAATAGAGATGATAATTAGCTTTACAGGAGATCTTTCATCCACAGAAGGTATAATGGCTTATCTTGAACAATTATTTGAATATCTTGTAACATTTTATGGTGTTGATGTTTTTCTACAGACTTGTGGACATTGTTTCTTAGTAATTGCTCTCTTCTATACATCCAAATTTTTGCATGATAATACTCAATTTACTGCTAAAGGTATTGTAAATTCATTTGGAATTTTCAATTATATAGCTGGTAGTTTGATGAATATTTTATTATTATCAATTTTAACCTTCGGTTTCAATTTTACACCAGAAGCACTTGGAAGTATAGCAATACTATATGTTATAACATTAACAATAAAACTGATAGCTGTACCATTTGTAGGATTAATCGCTGGAATTATGGGTTTCAAAAGAATGAAATTAGTTGAAGCAAAAGCATAAATTAATTATTCATTCTTTCTTTTTTCCCTTTTTTTTAAAAACATTCAAATTATTTCAATATTAAATAGAAATCATGTATGAATTTGTATTATATTCAAGACAAGGCTCTACTGATGGTAGTTTTAATTCTTTAATTGACGCGGGACGTTTAGATACCGTTTATCAATGTATACTTACTTCAATCTTTAAATCGCATGGACACAGAGCAGATGTAAAATTTCATGTATTTCTTTATGGTTCACCAAATCCACCAATTCATTTAGAAGTAATAGGTGAAACACTTTACAATGTACGAGTTGATGAAAGAACATGGACAGATATTTTAAAGAAAGTCTTAAGTGGCGGAACACATCCGGGGATAAATGTAACCAAAAATAGTTTTGAAGCATTTCTAAAATCAAAAGCAAATTTGGTTGAAAATATCTTTGTTCTAGAGGAAAAAGGAACCTTGATACAAGAAGTTGAATTTGGTGAATCAGCAATTTTTATTATTGGTGATCATATAGGTTTACCTCGGGAAAAAGAAAAATTCATTCTAAGATATGGGAAAAAATTATCTCTTGGTAAACAAAAATATCTGGCAGCAAGTTGTATTGATATCATCAATTATGAGCTAGATAATTATGTTCAAAGGAAATATAATTTTACCAGATGATTATTTGTAGGCAACAACTCCCCTATATGAAGATTCAACTCGAGAGAATCCAGCACTATATAATCTGTTGATAACACCTTTCTTGTAACGATGTTTTGTTTTTTCTGTTTCAGTACCAATGTAATGATAGAGTTTACCTTTTTTCTTCAAAATGCGATATAATTGACTGTAAAACCCTTCAGAATAAAGTTCACCAACACGATGTAAAGTTGGAGGATCATGTAAAATGAAATTAACAAATTCGGATTCTTTTTTATGAACATATTTAGAGACATCGATGTGATTGATTTCAATACGTTTATGGTAAAAAATATCTTTAGACCAAGGATTAATTTTTGCTAAATGAATCACTTCTTCAGAAATCTCACAAGTAATGATTTTATCTACAACTGTTTTAAGCATCATTTTTGTGCAATACCCTAATCCCATACAAGTTTCAAGAACAATCCCAAAAGTAGGGTCAAGTGCATTGACTTTATGGGTAGCCTCTTCAAGGGGGGTGGCGGTTACAATAGTGTGCATAAATGATCCATTAATAGATAAAGTAGGAGGCCAATCAATTTGAGGTTCATATAATTTATAACTAGTATTGGTTTCATGATTAAAGGTAGAGAGGAAAAACAATTCATTATTATCGATTAAAAAACAATCAGTCAATTTTTTCTTCTTGAAGTTACGCTCCAATTTCTCTCGAGAAAGCTCTTGACCATCAGGAAATTGTAATGTTTCAGTAATCATTATTTCGGATTGTGATAAACCAAGATCAAGACTAACTACTAAAGGTTGGTTAAGTGATGAAGAGAGAATTTCTCTAATATGATAACCTGAAAGAACAATAGGCAAGAATTACACCTGAAATGAATGGTAGAAGCAAATCAGAAACGAGTTTGCTACTATACAATAACTAAGACTGAAATACTTTTATAAGAAAGTATCCTAAAAAGTTTAAAAGATTATATTTCTGAGTTGGCGTAAGCTTTTTAATATGTAAACTTAAAAAAGGAACAATCAATAGAAATGCCGTCGTTGCACAGCATGGTAGTGCGACTCCTTGGTATGTACCGAGGATGTTTCCTCTCCCCCAAATAGGAGTAGGCCGTGAGTTCAAATCTCATCGACGGCTCCACCTTTTTTCTTACATTTAATCTCCTTTACTTGTTAATGTTTGTGGCTCAAATAACAATACTGCCGCTCCTTCTTCACTCATTGGACAATGCTCTATCCCTTTTGGTATTACAATCATTTCTCCTGCTTTTACTTTTATTTCCTCTTTTCCTTTTATTTTGATAGTAATTGATCCTTTATACACTAAGAAAAGTTCATCTTCTTTTGTATGTTTGTGCCAATGGTACTCTCCTTTGAAAAGTGCTAATCTAATTACTTGGTTATTTATTTCAACAATATCTTTTGGTTGCCAGTATTTTCCCTCTAGTTCCTTTATTTTCTCATCTATTCTTATTGTTTCTATCATCCTTTTTTCCACACTCTTTTTTAGCTTGCTTTTTTCTAATTGACAAATTTCTCCAGTTAACATAATCATGTTAACAAACGGATAATCTCTCTAGATAATCTCTCCTCTGATTAACATGTTCATGTTATGTATACGTTTTATTAAGTAGATACCCATAATTAATTTGGCGAATAAAAAGCTAATGTATCCACATAAATCAGTTAGGGATTATAAACCTGGTTTTGTGGGGGTGCATTAGAAAAAGACGATAAGAAAATAGTTAAGAATTCTCTACCCGGGGAATCTTAATGACTTTCAGAATTGTCGCTTATTCGCCCTTTTTACGTTTTGGCGCTTTGTTTCTTTAGCTAAATTTCTGATCCATATTCGATTATTTTCTCTATGATTCGTATACTTTCAATTGTTTCTCGAACATCGTGGGTTCTGATCAATTTAGCTCCATGAAGTATTGCTATACTTGTTGCTCCTAGTGAACCATACAATCGATCTTTTGCTTCCTTCAGGTCTAATATTTTTCCTATAAACGATTTTCTTGATAATCCTATACAAATTGGTTGATTACAAGCCTTGATTATTTCCTTTAAATGCATTAGAATATGAGCATCAATTTTGTACCATTTAAATTCTTCAATTCTATGAAAGCCAATATCTGGGTCTATTATTATTTTCTCCTCTTTTATCCCTGCTTCTTTTGCCATGTTTAATGAGTGCTTTAAAGATTCAATTACTCTTTCAGTAGGATTTCCTATAAACCGATTTATTTTTGTTGCACCTAAGATTACTGGTACCTTAAATTCTGCTACAATTTCAGCCATTTTAGGATCTGCATTAAATCCTGTTACATCATTTACTAGCGATGCACCACTTTCAATAGCTGCTTTTGCGACTCTAGCATTTGTTGTATCAATGGAAATGGGTTTTTTGATTTCTTCTGTAATGATTTTTATTCCCTTAATAGCTCGTTCCATTTCTTCTTCAGGAGATATCTCTGTCTCGAGATATGGTGCAGTACTTTTTGCTCCAACATCAATAATATCAGCTCCCTCTTTTACTTGTTTAATAGCTGATTGTAAAATATTTCCTGGCCCAGTTTTAATTGATCCTTTGTAAAAAGATTCTGGACTTAGATTTATTACTCCTTGGATTCTTACTGGTTCTTTCGGACCAATAGTTATTCCATCAATTGTAACAGTCTTCATTCAAAGCACCTATAATGGTATAGCTGGTAATAAACGTAATCAAAAAAATACCAATAGTCTTATAACTTTTTTCCATTTAATAGGTGTAAAAGTAATTAAAAAGTGGTTCCGTATGAAAATAAATTCCAAGGATTTACAAAATAGATATAATTATTTTGATGAGACCATACCATTAGAGGATAGGATAATATCTCTGTTAAATCGATTAACATTAAAAGAGAAATTCAAACTTTTATCTGGTAAACATCTTTCTTTGTGGAAAACAAAACCTATTAGACGATTAAAAGTTAAAAGTCTTGGAATGACTGATGGTCCAAATGGTGTAGGATTACATTCCAGTTTCAAATTTATGACAAAATTTCCTTGTACGAAATGTTTTAGTGCTACCTGGAATCGCAACCTTGCTGATATTTATGGTATTACAGTAGCAAAAGAAGTACGAGCAGCAAATCGTCATATTCTTCTTGCTCCTGGGATAAATATTGATAGAACGCCTTTGAATGGTCGAACTTTTGAATATTTTAGTGAAGATCCATATCTTACCAAGGAAATGGCTATTCCTTTCGTTAAAGGTATCCAAAGTCAAAGAATAGGTTCATGTGTAAAACATTATGCAGTCAATAATCAAGAAACTAATAGAAAAAAAGTCAGTTCAGAGGTAGATGAGAGAACTTTAAATGAAATCTATTTGAGAGCTTTTCGAGATGTTGTCGAAGAAGCAGATCCTTGGTCAATTATGGGTAGTTATAATAAAATAAATGGTATCTATGCATGTGAGAACACCGAACTTCTTCGAGATATATTAATTGATCAATGGGGTTTTACTGGTTATATTGTTACTGATTGGTGGGCAACAAGTCCTCTAGAAAAACCAGAAAATTGTATTAAAGCTGGCTTATCATTAGAAATGCCTAAACCATTTGCTTATACAATGAAACGATTAGATGAAGCATTCAAAGAGGGTAAATTCTCGAAAGAAGAGCTTGATTTTGTAGTAAAACGATTACTCCGAGTAATGTTTTTGGTGGGATTATTTGATGCTAAAACAAAGATTCCTAAAGGAGAACGTAATACTCCATCAAATCAATTAATTGCTAGAAAAATAGCTGAAGATGGTATAGTTTTATTAAAAAATGAAGAAAATATTCTGCCATTGGATTTAACTAAAATAAAAGAAGTAGCAGTATTGGGTTCGAATAAGAATAAAAAAATGGGTAAGCTTCTCTATAGTGGAAGTGCTGCTGTTGTACCTCCTTTTGAAATTACTCCATTAAAAGGTTTAAAGAAAAAACTCAAAGGGCGAATAAAAATAACTACTGATCCAAAAACAGCTGATTACTGTATAATTTTTGCTGGGCTTAATCATGATAAATTTAAAGATAGCGAAGATTGTGATAGGATTTCGTTAGAATTGCCTGAAGATCAAATTAAATTGATTAATGAAACTGTTAAAGCTAACCCTAAAACTATCGTTGTTCTAATCAATGGCAGTCCATTAGCTATGAGTGAGTGGATAAATAATGTCCCAGCAATCTTGGAAGCATGGTATCCAGGAATGATGGGTGGATATGCAATTGCAAACATTCTTTTTGGAGGTATAAATCCTTCAGGAAAATTACCTATAACTTTTCCAATAAAATTAAGTGATTCACCTGCTCATAAATCTGAGAGGACTTTTCCTGGAAAAGAAAAAGTCCATTATGATGAGGGAATATTCGTAGGTTACCGTCATTTTGATAAGGAACAATTGGAACCGCAATTTCCATTTGGTTTTGGTTTATCATATACAACCTTCAAATATGATAATATGACTCTCAAATCCTCAAATATTACTGATGGTCAAACTGTGGATGTATTGATTGATATTACAAATACTGGTGAAATTGAAGGCGCAGAAATAGTACAATTGTATATTAAAGATAATGAAAGTAGTTTAGAAAGACCTCTCAAAGAATTAATTGGTTTTGAAAAAATTACTTTGGCACCAAAAGAAACCAAGACAGTAACCTTTGAAATAACTGTAAATGATTTATCTTTTTATGATCCTAAAAAGAATGCTTGGACAGCTGAGAAAGGAACATTTACCGTTATGGTTGGAAGTTCCTCTCGAGACATATACGATAAACAAACATTAACATATGAACCTAAATAAAAGGTTCATATTAGAAATTTTAATAAGAAAGCAAAAACTATCTTGTAAAAAATCTTATAAAACGATAATTAGAAAATCAAATAGAAGATAAGCTGAGGTAGTCAAGCACGGCCTACGACGCTGGTCTTGAAAACCAGTTCTCGCAAGGGAGCCCGAGTTCAAATCCCGGCCTCAGCACCACTTCTAATTCTTTTCTTCTTTTACTTTGAATTATTCTATTCACTAAATTTTAAATTTAGCATTTCTGATATTTTCAGCTGTTTTTTTGCCCCATTCTTCTATTCGTTCTTTGGTATAAACTGTTTTGTTGATGTATTGAACATTATTACTTACACCTAATTCTTCATTCCAGTGTTTCTTCTTTTCATCAGATAATTTTGAATAATAATTATCCCATCTTGATAAAAATTCTTCATAATAAATTTTCAATTCATCTTCAGATGGTTTTTTGTAAGTATTTCTATGAAGTAGACTTTCTAATGGCAATCGTGTTCGTAAATCAGGAACATTCGCTGGATATCCAATTGAAACCATCCCTGCAGCAAAAACATGGTCAGGTAAATCTAATAATTTACGATTATCAGTTGATAAAATAAGTCCAATATAACAAGTTCCTAATCCCATACTTTCAGCTGCTACAACAATGTTATGTAAAGCAACAATAGCATCCCAAACACCAATAAAAACGGAATCTGCAGTATTAAAATGGAATGGTGCATCAAACATTTCAGCTAATTTCTTGTATCGATAAAAATCTACTAAAGCTACAATACAAATTGGCGCCTCAGATATAAATGGGGCACCTGTTTCTTCACCAATAAGTGTTAATTTTTCTTTGTCATCTAAAATCATTAATGAATAATTTTGTAAATTTCCAGATGAGGGAGCTCTAATACCAATTTCTAATAATTTATTTAATAATTCAGATTCGATTGGTCGCTCTTCATATTTTCTAATGGATCTGTGATTTAGTAAATTTTCAAATGTGGTGTTCATAAGATTACACTTTCCTTTTATTTTTTATATAATAAATTTCAATTCTTATGATGTTTGATGGTCAAATTATTTTCTTATATCTAATAGTTTATTAGTTTTAGATATAGCTCTGGAAAAATAGATTATACACGTCCTATAAAAAAAGTATTAAAATTGTAATATGATTTTTTTTTGTGATTAATTTGTTATATAATATAGAAACCTTTAATCCAAAAGAAGCTACTGACGATTTATGGAATCTCTATTTTGATTACTATGAAAGTTATAGACTTGTCGAATATCCAGATGAACCTTTACCTTCTCGTGACCTTGAAAAGGAAGAAATGATAAATCACAATAAATATTATGATGTCTATCGTTGGATTGTTTTTGCTAATGAAAAAAAGGAAAGAATCATTGGCACAGGTTTACTTTGGCATGAAAATAGCCAATCACCGGGATATGAAGAAGTAAAGGACTTTACCATGTTTTTCATTACTGTTGATTCAAATTACCGTAGAAAAGGTCTAGGATCAAAATTATTAGAAATTTTAACACTAAAAACAATAGAACTTAATAAAAAGATAATGAGACTTCAAACTACAAATGTTAGTGGTATGGAATTTTGTAAGAAAATAAAAGGGGTAGTTGTAGCAGAACGTGCTCAGAATAGATTGTACATAGATGAAATAAATTGGAAAATGATGGATAGCTGGCGTGAAGAAGGAAAAAAGAAGGCATTTGGAGTAACTTTAGAAACATTCGAAGAGGTTCCTGAAAAAGACTTGGAAGAATATTGCAAACTCTATACTGATGTTTTTAATATAGCTCCCGCTGAAGATATTCCCGGAAAATTTATTTGTACACCCGAAAGAAGACGAATCGACGAACAAGATGTAAAAGATAAGAAATATAGCTGGATAACGATTGTCTCAAGAGAGCAAACTGGAGAATTAAGTGGTCTAACCGAAATATATTATCATCATTCAAATCCAGAGGAAGTTGAACAAGAATTAACTGGTGTTAAGACAGGTAAGCAGAAACGTGGTATTGGTAAATGGCTTAAGGCAGAAATGCTATTTCTTATTAAAGATAATTTTCCAGATGCAAAATATATTAGTACAGGCAACAATGATCGTAATGCTCCAATGCTATCAATAAATAATAGAATGGGATTCAAACGATACAAAACTGAACTAATTTTTGAAATTGAAATTAACGTTTTGAAGGAAGTATTTGGAATTTAGTTTTCAACTACTTTTTTTCTAATTTCTTTAAAAATTAATAAATCTACTAAAATCTATGAAAGGACTCAAATTTGATCTTAAATTACGGAAAGTTATCTTAAAGAAAATGAAATTAGCTGGCACCTTTTCAATGGTCAAATATAAAGAAAATTGGCCTAAACCTAAAATTACTTTTCAAAATCAAGTTATGATGGTTTAGTGAACACATAAATTCAGAATAAATGATTATAAAAAAGCATATAGAACATCTATGAGTAAAGGAAAGAATCAAGCAATTAAAGTAATCTTTGATTATACCTGAATAAAATAAAAAGAATATAGAAGGAATTCAAAAGAATTCCTTTATTTTATTACTGTTCTGATACTTCAACAATAGAATCAGCTTTAGATAGATTCACAGTCTTTGAAGAAGCAATAGGTGCAATTTTAGTTGTAATCTCTTTCTTCATTTGACTAACAATCCAAGCTTTTCCTTTAATACGTCTCTTCAACCAGTCAGGAAGGATCCAACCAAAGTAACCAAAGATGATACTAATGATTGCAGTTCCACCTCTAAAGGTATGTAAAATACCGACAACAAATGGAATTTCATTTACTCCAGGGATAATATAAAAACTAGCGACTAATGTTGATAAAACCATTAACACAACTGAGTAGAGAATATATGTAAAACCTCTTTTTGTTACTGGATTTTCTAAATCTCTTCTAATTTTTATTAATCTAACAATAATTCTAATGTGAATGAGAGCAAAAATGGGTACATATACTGCCAAACCAACAATCTGACTTGGAAGATATTGTATAACATCGGGTCCATATAATATGATGGTATCAACAAATACTGGATCAACAATATTATTTAACAAATCAGAAAACATGAAAGCGCTAATTAGTGAAACTAGTGCAGTTGAGAAAATAGTTGTTATAGCTTTAAGGAAATCTTTGTCTTGTAGGATGTGTCTATTGGAAAAATAGTAGAAGAACACATAAGCAATACCGTAGCAAAAAATAAATGAAACCTCAAAATAACCAGTATAAATATTATCGCCAATAAAAACGTAAAAGTATTGACCTACAGCAGTGAATGTTTCAGCAATTGAAACAAAAAGAAAACTGATAGTCAAAAGTATCGTTCCTAATGTTCTCTTTTTAAGGAATTGTCTAAATAGAATTATTGTAAAAAGATTGGAGAATACAGCTGCTGTTGTAGATATAAACAAAAAATAACCAGTAAAAGCAGAAACCAATAATATTATACCTCCTTCAATGTTTGAATAAACCATGAAAAGGAATCAAAAATTCCTGATCCAGTTTTAGCTGATGTTTCATAACAAGCCCATGAAAAAGGCAACTCATTTTGTAATAATTCAAACTCTTCAAGAAATTCTGCTCTACTAACTCTATTATCGATATCAACTTTATTTAGAAGTATCAAAACAGGGATGCCTTCGTTAATTTGAGTATTAACAATATTGTAAAAAATTTCTTTAGATTCTTGAAGACGGAATTGATCAGAGCTATCAACAACAAAAACCAAGGCATCAGATTTTTCATTTATTTGGTTCCAGAGACCACGAAAATCTTCTTGTCCGCCGAGATCAAAGATGTTTATTTTTAATTTAGGAAAGTCAATAGTATCTCGATTTACGCCCATTGTTGGGAGCGTTTCATAATATTCTCCTCTAACAAGGTAGTTTAATATGGTTGTTTTACCTGCTTTATCTAAACCGCATATTGTCATATTAACTTGTTTTGTCCTGCTTCTGAAAAGTGTTTTTAAAAATGACATTTTCTTTGTACCTCATGAATTATTTGTTCACTATTACCACATATCATCTGAAAGTGATTTGGCTATTTTTTCTTTAGTATCCATTGGTTTCTCTTCATCTGTAAAGTCAATTTCGACTGTTACAACAGAGCTTATTTTGATTTTAACATTCTTGTTCCCAAAACTTTTGAAAATTGTTGGTAAAATTTCAGCCAATATTGTAATATCAACAGCATTATTATTTCGAAGTTCTGAGATTATAATTGAAAATAATTTTCGCACATCATTGGCACTATAATTTGTATTATCAAATACTGCCACTAATGAACCAATATTATCTCGCCCAAAAGTCGAGGGTATAGAAAAGACATAGCTTGAAAAAGCATTATCTTCTGATATAACATTGGATGTAAAATCACCATCTTTAGCTCCCAAAGGCATGCTTTTTACTACAATTTCATCAATTATTGTTTGTGGTAGTACATCAGGATATGATTTTACCAATTCAAGTCCTTTGTTGCCCATTTGCACTAAACACATACTTGTTGGTTTCATTTTTATAACCTCGAAACAATTCTTTGTTCTTATTTTCGTCGAATAAAAAGCTTACATTAGAGGCAATCTGTTCAATCGGTAAAAAACGTTAAAGTAATATTGAATGGTTTAATTTATTAAATAGATAATCTGTAATAGAAGACTAATCATTTTATAATTAATAGAATAAATTTATTTGAAATAATAATTAAGAGGTCTTTTTATGTCAATTTTCTAGCTACTATTTAAGTAAGAGTGTTTGAATAGGTTGGATTTAATGAAAAATTTAAGCAATCAAACAATTTTTATTACGGGGAAAATTGCAGAGGTTTTTGGCGAGATAGAAATTGAATTAAAAAAGCAAGAAAAAAATCTTTCTAATTTTGTTAAAAACAAATCCAGACCAATAAATGATTTATGGATAGCTGCTCTCTCACAAGCAATAGGAAAAATAGCAAAATCTGTTGAAGATAATAATCAGAAAAACACTCGAAATTTGATTATCAAATATATTGCCCAATTATTAGCATGGTTAGAGCTACTTGATGGTGATAATGAAGATCTAACTCTTAATACAACTAAGATTCATAATCCTTCATTTAATACCATTTCAGTTAAATTGATAGGGGATTTGTCTAGAGAGGTTCTTAAAAATAATAATAATGATATACTGCTGAAAATTTCACTTATAAGATCTTTTTGTGATCAATGGATAGATAGATTAAAATCAACAGAATCAGAACTTTTGCACAAAAAAGGTTATTCCGTTAGTTTAGTTAAAGATTATTGGCATACAGGTGAAGCCAATTTTGAAGATATTGCTGATTTGTTTTCAGAAGTTGAATTAAACAAGTGATTTATGACTTTATGCTATAATAAATTAGTAATTATCAGAATTATGTTTAGCTTTAAAGTATTAAATGTACATATAGTATCTTGAACCTATCTCGGCCAAATCAAGGGTTCCTAGCAGAGTCAGTGTTGGTTTATTCCTTCAAAAAATTCAACACCCTCCCAAGCAAAGAAGGAATAAAATTCTTCCCTTTTTTACCAGCACTGTCTGCTAGACTATTTTATAATGAGCAATACTCTTAAATGAAATTAGATACGAAAGTACTGAGTAGTGTACAAATCTTAAATTAATTGAGGGTTTCCTATTGAGTTATGAATTTCTTGATCATACTGCGGATATTATTGTTAGAGCTATTGGAAAGGATCTAAAAGAAGCGTTTGCTCAAGGAGCCTTGGGTTTTTATGATGTTATAACTAATATTGAAACCATTGAAGAGAAAACAACTCAAAAGGTAAATATAGAATCTGAAGATTTGGAATCACTGCTTTTTGATTGGATAGATCAGTTAATTTACTTATTTGATACTGAGCTTTTTGTCTCAAATAATATTCAAATTCTAAAATTAGCTAAAAATGATAATGATAAATTTGAGCTAGATGCTGAGCTTAGAGGAGAAGAATTTGATAAAACTAAACATCCACCTGAGGGAGAAGTAAAAGCTATGACTTATTCCTTTATGAAAATAAGCGATTGTTCTGTGGAATTTACTTTAGATCTTTAAATTGCTTTTTTCAAAAAGATTGGTGATAAGTGGGTTATAATAAAACTCAAAAGCATAAATGAACGAAACATTAAGAGTGAGACCATGTCCGATAAACGAAATTTAGTGAGTGAATTATTAGATCGCTATTGTTTGATTACTCCTGAAGCTCATGAAATTTTGGAAGATATGGATTTAGATGTAATCGATTTTGATAAATTAGCTGAAGCATTAAAAAACGAACTTGTTGTTACTGCTGATAAATTAAATGAAGTATTAGCTTCTTTTGAAGAAACACTATCAGAAGGATTTATTGAAAAAGATGAACCTTTTATACATCATATAGAAAAGGAAGAAAAAAATACTATTTCGAATGAAGAAATCATTCCTATACTTGAACCGCAGAAAAAAGCAACAATCAATAAAATAGCTGAATTTACACCTTTAGGAAAAACAGTGAAAACAAAACTAAAGATTCTACAAGAGTCATCCGGAAAAACCACAGTAGAAGGAACTATAGAGAATTTTCAAAAGTATTTCAATAGTAGGTATAATCAATTAGCATCTATTTTAAGAAAGAGAGGTGATATATCTCCTATATCCATCTCAGAAATCTATCGTCATAAAACAGAACCAAATGAACAACTTGCTTTAATTGCTATGGTAACAGAAAAATATACCTTAAAAAATGGTGGAATGGTCTTAGAAGTTGAAGATCCATCTGGTCAATTAAAAATAACTATATCGTCAAAAATGCAAGAATTAATAACCAAAGCTGGAAAATTACTAAATGATCAGATAGCAGGATTTTATGGCTCTAAATACGAAGATGTTTTTCTTCTTAAAGATTTTATTTTTCCAGACATCCCGATAATAATGAATCGAGGTGAACCTATAGAGGATCCTATAAATGTCTGTATGTTAAGTGATTTACATATTGGTAGTAAAGAATTTTTAGAAGATTCTTTCCGCAATTTGATTAACTTCCTTAATGGAAAGGTTGATGATCCATACCAGCAATCAATTGCTAGTCAAGTTAAATATCTGATAGTCAATGGAGATTTAGTTGAAGGGATAGGTGTTTACCCCAAACAAGAAGATGATTTAATTATTACTGATATTTATGATCAATACAAGTATGCAACAAAATTAATTGATAAAATACCTAATTGGATTCACATTTTAATAGTCTCAGGTAACCATGATGCTTGTAGAATGGCTCTACCACAACCAGCTATTGGGAAAGAGTATGCTCCTGAACTTTGGACTATGAAAAATGTAACAATGCTTTCAAATCCCTCAACAGTTGAATTGCATAAAAAAGTCTTTCTAATATATCATGGAAATTCATTTGAAGATGTTTCTTCTTTAACACCAGGATTAAGTATGAATGATGCAAATGGTCCAATGATACATACATTAAGACTTAGACATTTAGCACCTACCTTTGGACGTAGAACGAGTATAGTTCCTAGTCTCAAAGATGAATTAGTTATTGAAAGAGTACCTCATGTTTATCATACAGGGCATATTCACATAAATTCACATACACAATATCGAGGTGTGGAATGTATCAATTCTGGTACATTTCAATCACAGACTGATTATATGTTATCTAAAAATATTATACCAACACCCGGTAGAGTACCCATTTTGAATCTCCAAACAAATAAATTACATGAATTAGTTTTCTATCAGAAGGAGGAAGTTAAACGATAGCCTAACTTTCGATTTCAATCGAAACCTTTTTGTTTTTGTTTGTTAGCGAAGAGTTGTTGATTTGCTATGATGAATCCATGGATAAGAATCATGCGCCCATTCAATTGTTTCCTTATAACAATGTGTGCAATTGTAGGAATAATGGTTGACATGGGAAAAGATACTTTTTGGCATTATCCTTCTCTGATTATGATTTTTGTTGGAGGATGGGCTTTAAGTGCCTCTGCAATGGTTTTGAATGATTATTTTGATATTGAAGTTGATAAAATAAATGATCCAACTAGACCCATACCATCAGGGCAGATTAAACCGAAACAAGCATTACATTTTGGTATTATTTTAATTGTTATTGGTGTTCTAATGGGAATTGGTATAGACACTTATGAATGGTTGCGGTGGGAAAGTCAATTTGGTGTTTCGATAGTAACCTCAATTATTTGCGCTATTATGGTAACAACATATACAAATTATATGAAGAGATATTCAGTTATAGGTAATTTAGCTGTTTCAATTGGTGTTTGGTTAGGTTTTCTTTATGGTGATCTCGTTCTTGATTTCGATTTTGAAGCTTTACCTGAATGTATGGCTTTTGCTGCTTTTATGCTTAATTTTGGTCGAGAAGTAATGAAAGGAATAATTGATATTGAAGGTGATCGAGCAAATGGTGTACGAACAGTAGCTACTATAACTGGTCCTAAATGGACTGCTATTATTGCATCTAGCTTATGGTTCCTTACAATCTCTGGTTCAATTATTCCATTATTTGTCGCACAAGCAAGTGTTGTTTACCTATCATCTATCTCAGTAAGTATAATCTTAGCAGCAACATGTATGATTTGGGTTTTATCAAATCAAGAAATATCCACTGTACGTAAAATAAAAACGCTGGTTCTATGGACTATGCTTATAAGTTTGGTTGCATTTACACTTGAAGGATTTCTAGGTAAAATTGTTGGACCACTATTAAATTTCTAAAAAATAAAGAGAAAAAGGGTAAGAATAGACTTCTTATCCTTCAGGTTCTGTTGGGGGTTCAAACCTTGGTTCTGGCTCTGTTGGGGGTTGAATTGTAGGTGCTCCTTCAATAATAGCTGGAGCTTCTACTGGTTTAAAACGGCTTTCTAGAGCGGTTAATCTTTGATTGATTAAATCAAACGCATGAGAAAGTCTGCCAATATCATCTTTTAATCCGCCCATATCACCACCACTGGTAACAGGTTCGCTAACAGAAGTAACTGTTCTACCTTCTAACTGTTTGAGTTTACTTTCAAAAGCTTCTATTGCTGTTAAAATGGAAGGAACACGTTCATCACCTTTGATTTGAGCTTGGTGTTCTTCAATTCTATCTAATCTGCCAATTATGTCTGACATAAGATCTTCATTGCTTTTTGTTTCATTCTTGTTGATATCTGCCTCTAATCTTGAAACACGATCATTTTCCAAAGCATCTAATCTATCAGATATAAGATTGATACTCTCTTTTAATTCTTCATTAACATTTTCAAGAGTATTTTCTATTAAATCTATCTTCTGTTTCAAGTCAGAAAATTCTTCTGTTTCTATTTGTTCTTCAGGTTGTAGTGGAGCTTGAGAAACAGGCAAACTACGCTCTGCTTCAGCAAAAAGTTGATCACAAACATTCTTCAAAGGATATTTATCAATTACCAAACGTGAATTGTTCAATAATTCATTAGCTGCTTTTATTATGCCATTCTTAGAAAAAACTGGAACAATAATTTCATTTTCCACATCTCCTCTTAAAAGCAATGCTAGAATCCATCGTCCTCTATCTGCAGTAAGCTGCAAATAGTACATTGTACCTGGAATTTGTACGTTAACATTATTTATACTGTGGGGCATTTCTGTACCTTTCCTTCTTTTTATTATGCTTTATTTATTCTCTTCAATATTAAATTAAAAATGTATATAAAAATTATCAAGTAGGTAAAATAGAGTAAAAAGTAGAAAAACTATGATTTCATAGCTGTTCTAGATAACTTTGGGCATATGTGGCTGCTGTACAACCATCACCAATAGCAGTAGCTATCTGTTTAATTCTACCTGTAACATCTCCTATGGCAAATACACCTTGTACATTAGTTTCTTGTGTTTCGATTTTACATTTAATAAATCCTTTATCATCAACTTCAACATTCAATTGATTAGCAAGAAGTGTGTTGGGAACAGTTCCATATTCGATAAATACTCCTTCAACTCGAATCTCATTCTCTTCTCCTTCTTCTTTGTATGTAACTGAAGTAACAAACTCATCCCCAGAGATTTTTGTTACCCTACTATTAAAGTGAATTATGATATTATCTTTTCCTTTCAATCGTGCTTCATAAATTGCATCTGCTTCTAATTCTTTCTTTGTACATAATAGATAAACTTTGGATGAAATATTAGCTAAATAGAGAGCTGATTTTACAGCACCATTCCCATAACCTAAAACTGCAGTAGGTTTATTTTGATAGAGCGATCCATCACAAACACTACAGTAAGAAACACCTTTAGTATAATATTCCTCTTCACCTTCTATTCTCATCTTTCGATGGCGAGCTCCCATAGCTAATATTACAACTTGAGCTTTAAATGTTTCATCTTCATCAGTTTTTACAATAAACTCCCTATCCTCTTTCTCAACAGAGACAACATTTGAGTAAGATAATTTTGCTCCATTTGCTTTAGTTTGACCTTCCATTTCTTCCATTAATTCTAAACCTTGAACTCCTTTACTAAATCCGGGGTAATTTTCAATCAATCCAAGTTTGGCTACTTGCGACTCATATGGATTACCGATTACTAAAGTTGATATACCTGCTCTTGCTGTGTAAATTGCTGATGTTAGACCAGCTGGGCCAGCTCCGACGACTATAATCATGAATTTCTGTTGCTGTAACATTTCCCTAATCGCCTAGTTTTTTTGATTTGATCGATTTTTGATAATGTTCTATCATTTTAGAACGTATAAAATAATTATGGTTTAACTATTTACTTATCATTACAAGTAAACATTATTCTCTAAAGTAGTTCAATCATAAAAGATCTTAGTTATTTTACCGATTCCTTTTGTTCGTCCCTCTCGGAAAATTATTTGTCTTCCTTCTTTGAGAAATTCTGGACTATAAAGGAATTGGAATTTTACAATAGCTTTATCTCCCGTTCTAATAATTTCTCTATCCATATCTATGATTTTAGCTGTTTGTCTTATAGTTCCACAATGAACTACTGCTTGATAATTTTTTTGTATTGTAGTTGAGTGATAGAGAACTAATATTTCAGCTTCAAATAAATGAGAGACTTTAGGTTCTAAATGGTCATCTAATAAAACCATTCCTTTTCTGATAGAAGATCTTTGAATTCGTCTTATAGCAAATGTTGCTGTTTGTCCTGCAACAATACGTCGAACAGGAACTCGTTTATTATGAATACTAATTATTTTCACTTTTTTGAATTGACCTAATTCATCAGGTCCTAATTGTAAAGTATCATCGATTGAAACTGAACCACTAATAAGAGTACCTGCTACTACTGTACCAACACCAGTTACAGAAAATGTTTCATCAATATGGAATTCCGCAGGATTTTCTATTTGATCTTCCCAATTTCTATTTGCAGGTAGTAGATTCAAAAATTTCCCCAAGAGGTCTAGATTTTCACCAGTAACATTTGAAATCAGAAAAATAGGTGCTATTCGTCTTGATGTAAGATTTTTTGCACTTACTATTACATCATCAATATTTCTAATTATTATTGGTATTTTATTTGAACCTGGAATTTTGAGAAATTTTGTAATATCATCTAAAGTTTGCTTTAATACATGTTCTGGACAAATATCTATTTTTGTTATTATCACTATTATTGGGACCCTTAATGCTAAGGCAATTCCAAGGTGTTCCTTTGTCATCCCAACAACACCCATATTTGATCCAATAATGAGTAGAACATAATCAGGTATGTGACCTGTGAGCCCAAATAAAGTTGTTTTAAGATATTTTTCATGACCGCCGAGATCAATAAAAGTGAGAATTTTAGAACTAGCTTCAATAACCTTAGCCCAAGAATGACGATCTAATTTATCCCTATTGATAAAATTCCCTTTACTATCTAAACCAATGATTTGTTGACTAATACTTGATGTCCTACCAGTTTCTAATTCATGTTTGTGCCGGAAAACATTTACTCGAGCAAGTCCCCTCCCATCATCAAGATTTCCTTGAGTTAATACACCTATTAATGTGCTTTTACCACTATCAACATTCCCAGCAACAGCTATTCTGATTTCTAAAAAATTTTCTTCAGCTAATTTTCTCACCAAAACTTCTGCTACCTTACCAGATTCCCCATCTCTTTTTCTTAGGACAGTAATATCTGCATTTAAGGTATGAGCCATTTTTTCTATAGTTTTAATGGTCATCTCAAGTTCTTCTTCAGTTACTCCTCTAGGATAACCATTGTCTTCTATACCCAATTCATAAATTGCTTCACCTTGCCCTTCCTGCAATCTAAATTTCATTTGAGTTACAAGATGCTCAAATCTAGTTGCAGTAGGATCTATTAATTTTAATTTATATTCAATATTGCCTTCATCTGATTCATTAAGCAGTTCTTTATCTTGTTCTTTATTCTTAGAAGGCATTTAACACAACCTACCTAAATCTATTAGATATAATAAAAAATAACATCGTGTTATATTAAAATTAACAATCATTTTGGAAAAAATAAGTCTTAAATTATGCTATACTTATTCTTTGATATTAATTTTAACATCTTGTTTAGAGAGTTTTTTCACATTTCTTTGAGTTTCTGCTGCTAGGTCTACAATTTCATTGTTGAGTGATTCTAAAAGTGCTTCTAAATCATTGATTCGACGTCGAACTCTATCTTTGTTCTTCTCAATGGTATCATGTTTATGTTGAAATTCTTCTATCTGTTCTTTCAAACCAGCTTCATGTACTTTAATTTCGACTTGTATTCTTGACTCTACTAAATCTAATAATTCTTTATGGATAGCATGAAGTGAGCCATCAATAATCTCTTCACCTAATGATTTTGCTTTATTATTCATTGATGATTTTAATTTTAATTTATCATCTTTTAAAGCATCAATTAATATTTCCATCAAATTCTTAAGTTGACTGTAACCAATTTCCAGCTTTTCCAAAGCTTTCACGGGGTCATCTCTAAGAAGATTAGTGAAATCAACTAGATGTGGAGGTATCATAATCACTCCATCTTGACCTCTTGCAAGTAGTTTTCTTAATGGTTTATCCAATCCACTTAATTCAAATTTTAATTTGTTACTAATGCTAATTATTTCTCTATTTATTGAATCAAGTTCTTGAAGAATTGTTTGTGATTTCAAGTTTGCTGCATTATTGTTTAGATCCTGAAGTTCTTTTTCAATGTTTTCTAAACCATTCTTCTCATTCTTTATTTCTTCTTTGAGATTCTCTCTCTCTTTTACTTTATCAATAATAGTAGAAATATCATCTGATGTTTGATCGACTTCTTTAAGTAAAACTGACCTATCACTTAAGAACTTTTCAAAGTCTTGATAATTTTTCTGCAAACGGGTTAAAGCTCTATTTAGAATGAATACTCTTGTACGATATTTTTTCTTCAAATTAGGAATAAAACGTTGCCCAAGAGTTAAAACTCTCTGTAAAAATTTCTCAAGAGCTTTGCTTAACTCTTCTGAAGTTTTATAGGTAACCTTCTCCGGGATTTCAAATTCATCCACCATCTCTGTCATTTTTTCATAAATGTTTTGTGAGGATCTAGATTCAGCATCAACCGTATCACTTACTTCGAAATCTTTTGCAGCTATTTTTAACTCTTCCAAATTAGAACTGAAAACATCAAACCATTTTCTGATTTCGATTCTAATCTTTTTTACGCTGGTATCTGTTTCTTCTTCAAACCATGCTTTCATTTTGCTTAACGAAATCAATGTAAACATCCCATAAATTTATTATAAAGCATTATTTAGGTCTTTTTTTGCAATTTTATATCTTGTATCTTTTTGCTATTTTATTTATCTTTCCTATCCTATGAACTCATGAAGATTAAAGATACAATAATTTAATTTTTTCCTCTTCTAATTTAAACAATTCTAATAAAAATAAAAGGACTGTAGAAAAAATATATAAGCTCATTTTTATTTGAAACCTAAGCTAGGATTACATTTAATTAATTAAAATACATTAGTATTTTGGTACAAGCAATATATTATAATAATTGGTCTGATTAATATGCCTACAAAAGAAGTTGATAAAAGTAATTTAAAAGAATCAGTAGAAGCTATCAAAAAGAAGTTCGGAATTGTCGGTCGAACAAATGAATTAATGAAAGCTTTAGCTGCAAAAGCCGCAAAAAAACATATTTTACTTGAAGGTCCTGTAGGAGTCGGTAAAACTGCTATGGCTCATTCATTGGCAGCCTATCTTAATACAGAATTTGTTCGATTTGATGGAGATGAGCGATATCATCCAGATAAACTTGTAGGCCATTTTGATCCCCCTGTAGTTCTGGAAAAAGGATATTCGTATGAATCCTTTGTTTCTGGTCCTTTAATTAGAGCTATGCAAGAAGGAGCAATACTTTTTGCTAATGAAATAAATCGTTGTCCCGAATCCACTCAGAATGTCTTGCTTTCAGCAATGGATGAAGGTCGTATTGTTATTCCTAAATTGGGGGAAGTATATGCTAAAGAAGGATTTTTCATTATTGCTACACAAAATCCTGTAGAATTTATCGCAACAACTCCACTTGGTGAAGCTATTAAAGATAGATTTGTTTGGATTCGATTAGACTATCAAACCGAAGAAGAAGAGAAACAAATTGTCGCTGCTAATGTTAAAGATGCTAACAAAGACATCATTGATTATTCTGTTTTAATTGTTCGTGAATCACGCGCAAATGTCAAATTACGACGAGGAGCGAGCATTAGAGGATCTATTGACCTAGCTTCAATTATAAATGAATTTGATGAACGTACTATAAATACTTGGATTGACATTAGTATAATGGCTTTGGCAACAAAAATTGAGCTTGAAGATGGTGTAGAAGAAAAAATAGAATTAGTTATTGAGGAATTAGTGAGAAAAGTAATTGGTAAGTTTTTTCGGGCCTAGCGAAATAGATATGCCTAAAGGTCCAGGACAAATTCCTCCACAATTTGGAAGGATGACACCTGAGAGACTTGTTCAAGCAGAAATAGTTTCTGGTACGCGTGGCTCTCGAGAATACAACCAAATGACCAAGGGAATGTCTTTTCCTCAAATTAAAAAAATGACTGAATTAGCTATTGAATATGATAATATGGATGCTCTTAGGGGAATTGCTAAAAGCAATCAATATGCAGTGGCAGAAGCTTTGCAATCGAATGAAGGTGTCAGAATGATTGAGCGTCGAGCAACTCGAGGCGAAGGTAGTGCTCCAGAATTATTCTTTATGCTGAGAAGCAATTTAAATCCCTCATATCGGCAAATATATCGACGTTTAGCAAGAATATCTGTGCTTAAATCCTCATACAGAGTTGTTGGTAGAGGTTTAAAAGGTGATATGCAAATCAGAACAGAATATGAACCAGGTATGAGCGATTTTGATATGGATGAATTAATAGAGAAATATCTTTTGAATCGCTATATTCAATATGAGGATATTGTAGCAATTGAACGTCGTAGTAGAGAAAACATAGGCGTTCTAATGTTTGATACATCTGGTTCTCTTTATGGTGAAAAATTTAGAAATGCTGCTATGGCTGTAGCTATTCTATCCTATCATCTAGCGAAAGAAAAGTATGCTGTAATTTTATTTAATACTCAAGCAACTGTCATCAAACATATGGATGAAAAAGTAAAAATTGATGACCTAATTGATCGCGTTTTGGAAAGTGAATCAGCTGGGTATACAAATATCTCTGATGCTTTGAAAAAGGGTTTGGGAGAATTAAATAAAGAAAAACAAACTGAGAAGTTTGGTGTTGTCATAACAGACGGATGTTTTAATCGTGGAGATGATCCTCGAGCATTAGCTAAAAATTACTTCAATTTACACGTTTTAGGACTGCCAACGGAAAAAGAATGGGGTGAATTAGTATGTAGAGATTTAGCAAGAATGGGTAAAGGACGATATATGGCAGTTAAAAGCATGGATCAAATACCAAGAATTTTAATGAAAGTCCTACGTAAGAAATAGAAAATAATTATTAATCTCTTATAGAATAAATGAGAAAAATAAGAAGAAAAGAAGGAAATTATAAGAATTATAAATTGAACATAGAACTATAGTCTTCTTCTTCTTCAGCTTTTTGGGGTTTCTTCTTTCGTGCATAAGCAGCGATAAGTTCGGGATGATTTCCTTGGACATGAGCTCGCCAATCTTTAATCATTCTTCCACAATACCCACAAATACTAAGTGCTTCTTTTTCCTCTCTTTTAGCCAAGTATTCAGCATATTTGGCATGTTTCCTTTTCATATGCTCATCGACATCATCAACTAAGCATTGACAAATTTTACAAAATTTTAAACCCTGTCTTTTGTTTTGGATAATGGTAGATTTTGCGCACAAATTGAAATCCTCGGCATTATTTTGCAACATAAGCTTACTTTTAAGTTTATTCAAAGAAGTAAAACGCTACAACTTTTGTTTTACATTAAAAAAGAGACGGTCATTACTTAAAAATATTGCCCGTGTGTTAACATTTTTCATTGTATGTTGAACATTTGTAAGATTTCATCATAATTAAGTGTCACTATGTTAGTTATTTTAACTATGTAATATCTAATTAGTACCCTTTGCTTATAAAAATGGTCAAAAATTAATGATTTTTTTAAATATTTTTTTGTCAAAAATAGCTAGCTATTTTATTAAATTTTAATTTTGCTATATTTTTTTAAATGAAAGAAATTTAGTTTTTTTTTGAAAGGAAAAAACAAAGAATAACCTTTTTTAAGATGTAAGTTAAGAAAAGATTAAAATTCTACTATATAAAACGTAAAATTGTTTAACGTAGGAGTTTCCAGAAACTAATGACTATTAGAATAGCCTGGGGATTTACAGGCGCTGGCTGTTGGTTGCCAGAAAGTTATGAAATTTTGGGTCGTCTATTAAGGAATTCAGAAATAGAAATTGACTTATTTTATAGTGAAGCGGGTAGAGAAGTTTCCCAATGTTATGGTGTATTTAATACTCCTGTACCGCAAAAAATTCCTTTCATTGATAAAGTTCGAGAAATCCCCAATTTTAATCAGGACATCTTTAAACCTAACTTTATAGAAAAATATCAATGGTTGGGGGTAAATGAAGATACATCAGCTACAGAGTATTTTGAGAATATTGATCAAAGAAATAAAGATGATGATGAAGAAAAGAATTTTGATTTTGATGAAACATTTAATGACGTCATCTTTGAAATAGATGAGGGGGCTAGTTTTCCAACTAGTGCGACTGCTTCTATTGGTAAATATGATTATGTTATCATCAGTCCTGCAACTGGAAATACTATTGCTAAGCTTAATGTGGGAATAGCTGATAATTTGATTACAAACCTAGTTATCATGGCTAATAAAAGCAAAAAAACACAAGTACTTATTACTCCAACGGATTACGAAATAGGCGATGTTAAAAGCTATTTACCAATAATACTTCATCCTGATACCTGTCGAAAATGTAATGAATGCTCTGCGCTTTGGGCATGTAAACCTGGAGCCATTCGAAGAAAAAGAGGAAAAGTAAAGCTAAATCGATTAAAATGTATAGGATGCCTTGATTGTGTAAAATTCTGCCGATTTACAGTTATATCTTTTCTTGAAGAAACAACCATAACGGTTCAAGAAAGAGAAGCTAAAGCAGTTGCTAATTTAATGAAACAAGAAGGCTTTAAGATATTTCGTACTCCAGAAGATATTTATGATTATTTGATGAAAGACATTAAGTAAACTTTTTTACAAAAAGAATACATTTGAACTCATAAGGTAATATAATGTTTATTTCTAGACGAGAGTGTAATCCTTATGAATGAATCCTACAAATCTGAAAAGAAGAAGATATTATTAGTCACAGGGCATTCAGCTGAGCTTTTGGTAAGAAAATACGCTCCTAAGGATGTTGATATAATAGTAATGCCAGTTGATGTTGCTGCTTTTATTACAAAAAATATGATTATAAAAAACATTTCAAAAAAGATTGCTCAAAAATATGATTTAATTATGGTACCTGGTCTAGTACAAGATGATTTGACTGAGCTAACAGATATTCTCGGAATACTTGTAGTAAAAGGTCCTAAATACGCCAGTGATATAAAAATCGTTCTTACAGAAATAGACCCATTTATTTTATCACCAATTCATGCAGCGGATAAATTTCTAAAAAAACAAAAATTAGCTTTATCAGAAAAAATCCTTTATGATGGATACACAAAACCATTGGATGAGAAAAATGAATTTTGTATTGGCTCAAAGAAAAAATTCCCTATAGGTTTAACAAGACCACCTCTTGTAATGGCAGAAATTGTTGATGCGCCAAAATTAACCTTAGAAAAAGTGCTTGAACGAGCTCATTATTACTTAGATAATGGAGCGGATATTTTAGATATTGGCGCGGTAGCAAATTATCCCAATCCTGATCAAATTAAAAAAATATTTCAGCAATTGAGACCATTACAAGAGAAAACGGATTTTGCTATTAGTATTGATACATTAAATGTAGAGGAAATTCGCGCAGCAATAAAGTCTGGTGTTGATATTATTTTAAGTATTGATCATAGTAATGTAGATGAGCTAAAAGATGAAATTCCTATAGATACTGGTATTGTTTATGTACCTACTAATGTGGTAAAAGGGATCTTGCCAAATAATACAAAGGAGAGAATTGAATCACTTTTAAATCTTAAAAATAAATTAAATGAAGTTGGTCTAAACAAATTAATTGCTGATCCAATAATTGAAATGCCCATTTATCCTGGATTTACTCAATCTTTATCACATTATATTGAATATCGGAAAGTTGATCCTAAAACTCCAATGATGACTTGTATAGGCAATGTAACTGAATTTATAGCAGCAGATCCAATTGGGATAAATGCCCTTTTCGGTTGTATGGCTGTTGAATTAGGAATACAACTTCTTCTTGTCACAGATGTTAGTGTAAAATGTCGTGGTGGAATCAAAGAAGTTGTTACTGCTAGAAATATGGCTTATGTAGCTCAACAAACTAATAAACCACCTAAAGATCAAGGAATTAATTTATTGATGGCTAAAAGTAGAACAGCTGTCGATCTTGATATTATTGAATTAACTGAAATTGAAACAATAGAGCTGGAATTAGCTGATAAAGATTTATTATATAATCTAAATTACGAATTCGATCCAAAAGGCAGTTTTACAATTTGGACAGATTATCATAAACAAAAAATTTTCGTTTCACATTTAGCTTATAAATCAAATAAAGCAGATTTATTATTGATTTCTTCAAAAGCTAAACCTATTTTTGATGAAATTATAAAACGAAATCTCATTTCAAATATTGGTCATGCTTATTACTTGGGTCGAGAACTAGAGAGAGCTGAAATTTGTTTATATCTCGGAAAAACATACATGCAAAATGAACAATCATTTAAGAATACTGAATAAAATCTAGCAATCTTTTTGTAGTGAAATAATTTCATTTGTGTTAGTAACAAATAATAACGTAAAGTTTTAAGAGAATAAAAATATTTGAAATATGGATAAATTCTTAATATCAAAGAAAAAAAGAAACGAGGATAATCTACAAGACTGATATTAGAGGTTGATGTCATGAATATTGATAAAAACGCAAGATATATGAAATCCCATGAATGGGCAAAGAAAGAAGACGATTTATTTGTAATTGGTATTACCGATTATGCTCAAAGTCTATTGAAAGATATCGTTTATGTTGAACTTCCAACAGAAGGAACTACTTTTCAAAGAGGTGATAAAGCAGCTGATATCGAATCAGTAAAAGCTGTTGAAGAATTAAAATCACCGTTATCAGGGGAAGTAGTAGAAGTCAATACTGTTTTAGAAGATTCAGCTGAATCAATCAATGAAGACCCCTACGGGAATGGTTGGTTTATAAAAATAAAACCATCAAATCCTTCTGAATTTAATGAGATGCTCACTCCAGAAGCATATGAAAAATATCTTGAGACAATCGAACATTAAGGAAATGGAGAACTGATCTTTTCATGAATACTACTAAGGAAGGATCAGCAAAGGATATTCAAAAAGAAATGGAATCGTATTTGGAAATCAACAATGTTGATGAATTATTTGCTGATATACCAGACTCCATTCGCTTGAAAAAACCTCTAAAAATAGCTGGACCTTTATCAGAAAGAGATCTTTCACTTTATATAGATGAAGTTCTTTCCATGAATAAACCGGTAATTTCTTTTCTCGGTGGTGGAGCGCAAAATCACTATATCCCTGCACTTGTCCAAGAAGTAATAACAAAACCTGAACTATTAAACGCTTATACTCCTTATCAACCTGAAGTTGCTCAAGGAATGTTACAAGGGTTATTTGAGTATCAAAGTTTGATTAGTGAAATCACAGGAATGAATGTGACAAATGCAAGTATGTATGATTGGGCTACTTCTATTGCTGAAGCATTATTAATGTCCGTTAGACTTTCCACTAAAAGAAAAAAAGTACTAATTACTTCAAGTATTCATCCAGATAGACTTGCAGTAGTCGAAAATTATTTAGCTGGTCCAAAAATCAATTATGAATTAGTTGAATATGATGCTAAAACAGGGGAATTGAATCTTGCTGATCTAAAAGAAAAACTAACTGAAGAAATAGCAGCATTTTATTTTGAGAATCCTAATAGTTATGGTGTAATAGAAAGCCAAGCTGAAGATATAACTAAATTAGTCCATGCTGTAAATGCTTTTGTAATTGTAGGAGTTGATCCTATTTCACTTGGCATACTTAAAGCACCGGCAGATTATGGTGCTGATATAGTCGTAGGTGAAGGACAAGGTTTAGGAAATAGCTTATCATTTGGTGGCCCTCATTTTGGGTTCTTTTCAATTAAATATGATAAAAAGATTATTCGACAAATGCCTGGAAGGTTAGTAGGTTTAACAAAAACATATGATGGAAACCAAAGAGCATTTGTTCTAACCTTATCCACTCGAGAACAACACATTCGAAGACAAGATGCTACAAGCAATATTTGTTCTAATCAATCAATACTTGCATATGGTGCTGGTGTTTATCTATCTCTACTCGGACCGGATGGTTTGAAGAAGACAGCTGAATATTGTTTACAAGCAGCTCATTATTTAGCTACAGAAATTAACAATTTAAAGCATTTTGAGGCGCCTATTTTTTCCGGAGCTCATTATAATGAATTTGTTGTTAGAGTAACAAAAGGAACAATGGCTGAAGTTGAGAATAAATTAATCCAACAGGGATTAGTAGGTGGGTATACACTTGAGAAGTGCCATCCTGAATTGGGTGAAGTAGCAATCTTTTGTGTAACAGAAATGCATACCATGAATTCCATTAACAAATTACTTACTGTTCTAATAGAAATGGACAAAGAGCTTGGAGGAAGATAAAGTGACAGACAAAAAACCATATAATCAAGCTTACTATCCTGAACCTTTAGTTTTTGAATTAGAAGAAACAAAATATCACAAATATTCTGCTCCTCAATTACCAGAAGAAATAGCAAAGAAAGTAAAAGACCCACAAAAGTTAATACCAAAAACTATGATTCGAACAGAACCTCCAAATCTTCCGAAATTAGCTGAATTCCAATTAGCACGACATTACTTACATTTAGCTCAAATGAATTTCTCGGTTGACACTGGTTTTTATCCACTTGGAAGTTGCACGATGAAATATAATCCTAAAATAAACGATTTCATAACAATGGATCGTCGTGTAACAATGATTCATCCATTCCAACCTGCCAGAACAGTTCAAGGAAACATCCGTATTCTTTACGAAATTGAGCAAATGCTTAATGAAGTAGCAGGAATGGAAAGAACTACACTACAACCATCAGCGGGAGCTCATGGTGAACTTACTGGGATTATGATTATTCGTGCATACCACTACGATCATGGTGAAGGTGAACAAAGAACTGAAGTTATTGTACCTGATAGTTCACATGGAACAAATCCTGCAACTGTTGCAATGGCTGGATATAAGACCATAGTAATTAAATCAAAACCAAATGGTTTAGTAGATTTAGAAGCATTAAAAGCAGTAATTTCTGAAAAGACCGCTGCATTGATGTTAACTAATCCAAATACTTTAGGTCTATTTGAACAAGAAATATGTGAAATCGCAAAAATTGTTCACGAAGTAGGTGGATTGTTATATTACGATGGAGCCAATTTTAATGCTATAATGGGTAAATGTCGACCAGGTGATATGGGATTTGATGCGATTCATTTCAATCTACATAAAACATTTGCTACCCCACATGGAGGTGGTGGTCCGGGTGCAGGACCTGTGGGAGTTGTCAAAAAATTAGTTCCATATTTACCAAAACCAATGCCCGAATATGATAAAGCTTCTGGACAATATTACTTGAATTTCGATATGCCAAAGTCTATGGGTAAAATCAAAGGATTCTGGGGTAATTTTGGTGTGATATTGCGTGCCTATGCTTATATACTATCATTAGGACCTAATGGCTTAAAAGAAGCATCAGAACAAGCAGTGCTTAACTCAAATTATCTGAAGAAGAAACTAATGAAATTGGGTGGTTGGACTTTACCCTTTTCTCCTAATACACCAAGAAAACATGAATTTGTTCTTGAAGGTGAAACACTAAAAGAAGAAACAGGTGTAAGTACAATGGATGTAGCAAAACGATTGCTTGATTTGGGCTACCACGCACCAACAGTTTATTTCCCATTAATTGTTCATGAAGCGCTAATGATAGAACCAACTGAAACAGAAAGTAAGAATACTTTAGATACTTTTGCTGAAACGATGGAACAAATCTTACGCGAATGTCGAGAAGATCCTGAAATACTTCACAATGCTCCACAACATACTGCAGTAACTCGAGTTGATGAAGTTACAGCAGCTAAAGAACCAATATTATCATGGCAAATGTATAAGGAAAGGTTATCTCAAGAATAACCCTCATCCTTCTTTTTTTTATTCCTCAATTCTCATAAGAATATCTTCGTGATAGCTAGTTATAACACGAATAAATCCTATTAATTCTTTATCTAATTTTAAATCGCCTGTATCAACTCTAAGTTTTTCAGTCTTTTCAAGTTTAGAAACAGTTGCAATAAGGATGATATTTTTTGTTCCTATCTTACGTATAACTATTGGTGAAAATTGCTGATTTCCTCGACCAAAAATGAATCCTTGATTACCAATTACAGTTACTATTATTTTCGCTTTAGTGTATTTATCAAGTAAATCTAATATTCTTGATTCGTTTAAATCCATTGCAATGATTTGTCGATTATAGATAGCATCAACCCCAAGAAGGGTTTTATCTAGTTTCATATAATCAGCAACTGCTTTACAAGTAGACCCGGAACCAAGTAAATATAGCGTTTCTCGATTCATATCTTCAGAAATCCTTTGAGCAATATACATTTGATCATGCTTTTCATCAAAGGTTGAGGGAGAAGCTATTTTGCCTCCTTGAAAAGCTGCTTTTAGGTAGGGAATAATTACCATGCCTTTTAATTCTGCACTTAATCTACCAGCACGAAAAGCTTCCTCATCTATATCCATTACTTCAGAATGTGTAAGATTTAATTGCCCTTCATTGAATTGTTTAAAAATCATTCCAGCAATTTCTGGGTTTAAAGCAAAACAAGCACTGTGCATTTTCACTCCACTAGGAACAGCTAAAAGAGGTATTTTATCCTGTATAGCTTCATACATATCACAAGCGGTACCATCCCCTCCCACAAATACTATTAATTTCACCCCTCTTTCTAACATCTCTTTTGCAGCTTTTTTTGTATCTTCTCTAGTTGGTCTATTCTCGGTAAAATTACTTAGAACCTCATAATCGAAACCCATCTCTTGTAAAATATTCTCACCCATTTCATCTTTATAACAAAGAAATTTGATTTCATTTTTTTTATCACTAATAGTTGTTAAAAAGCGTCGAGCTCTTTCATTTGAGATTTGTTTACCTTCCCCATTTTCAATTTTAATCCAAATCTGATCAGCATCATCACTCCCTTTGAGACCTATACGACCTCCCACACCTGCAATTGGATTTATTATTAAACCATAAAGTAATTTCTCAGAGTTTTTCATTTGTCCCGTAATTTTCATTTGAGTTGCTGTCATCAGTGTTTCCAAACCAATTATTTTTTGTTTGTTTTTTTATTAAAAAATAAATCCCTAAATTGTAAATTTATTGTTTCATAAAATAATGTTATTTGTAAAAAATCTATTGTAAGAATGAATCAATCATTCTTTATATTTTATTTTAATAACAAAAAAACTAATATCTTTACAATAACCTATCATTATGAAAACAGATTTCGTGATAGAAATGAATTATCCTGAAACTAAAAGGGAGGAAATTAGTGAAGTACTCCATGGTATAACTGTGCATGATCCGTACAGATGGCTAGAGAAATTTGATGACTCTGAAGTTCAAAATTGGTTGAACAAAGAGCATGAGTATTATCATAAAACTATGAACCAGATACCTAATTATAAAAAGTCAAAGAATCGAATCAAAGAATTTCTATCTTTAGGATTTATAGGGGTGCCCGAAAAGAAAGACAATCTAATTTTCTATCAAAAACAAAAAACTGAAAATCAGCCAATTTTGTATGTGCAAGATGAACTCACAAAGGTAACAAAAGAATTAGTAAATCCAAATAAATTGGCAAAAGAAAACCCTGTAGCATTAGATTGGTTTTATATATCACCTAAAGCAAAATACCTAGTTTATGGTTTATCAGAAAGTGGTGATGAGTGGAGTCTTTTACACATAAAAGATATCAAAACAGGAGAAATTTTAACAGATAAAATTCCGAGAACAAGATACTGCAGTCTAGCTTGGTTAGATGATGAGAGTGGTTTTTATTATACTCGATATGTATTACCAGGAACCGTTCCTGAAGGACAAGAAAATTACATCAAACATATATACTATCATAAAATAGGTACTGATTGGAAAGAAGATTCAATTATTTTTGGCGAAGGAAAGGATCCAACTTTTCACTATTCAGTTAATATTTCTGATGATCAAAGATATCTTATAATTAACATAATGAAATATACGAAGAACGATCTCTACCTTCTTGATCTTCAGGAAAACAATAAACTAATAGAAATAACAGCTAATGAGGATTATTTATTCAATGCTTTAATAAAAGATGGATTTTTATGGATTTTAACTAATAAAAATCATCCAAGATGGATTGTTTATAAAACTGAAGTGGACAAACCTTCATTTGAAAATTGGGAAGAAGTAATTAAAGAATCAAATGACATTATTAGCCAAGTATTGATTGCTAAAGAAAAAATTTTCATTAAAATTATGAGAAATGCTTCCGACCATATAATTGTTTTTACTAAAGATGGAGAAAAAATCAAGGAATTAGATTTACTTCTATATAGTACTATAACTGAAATGGATACAGCTGCAAGAATAAATGTAGTAAAAGAAAATGAATTCTTTATTGGTTTGAGATCATTCCTAGAACCCAATATAATTTATAGATATGAAATAAATAATGATAAATTAACAATTTTTGAAAAGATTAAATCCCCTATCAAACCAGAGAATTTTGAAATCAAACAAGTTTGGTATGAATCAAAAGATGGTACAAAAGTATCATTATTTTTAGCTCATAAAAAAGGATTAAAATTGGATGGAAATAATCCTACATTGCTTTGTGGATATGGTGGATTTAATATATCAGTGAAACCACCTTATCTCAAAAATTCCCGATTTTTCTGGTTAGAAAATGGTGGAGTAATAGCTATTGCTAACTTGAGGGGTGGGTCAGAATATGGTGAAAATTGGCATCAAGATGGGATGCTCGGAAAGAAGCAGAATGTTTATGATGATTTTATCTATGCGGGAAAATGGTTGATAGAAAACAAATATGCTTCAAACAAAACCCTTAGTATCTATGGTAGAAGCAATGGTGGTTTACTAACAGGAGCAGCAGTTACACAAGCTCCAGAAATGTTTGGAGCAGTATATATTGGGGTACCATTATTAGATATGATACGATATCATCTTTTCAAGATAGCACGATACTGGATTCCCGAATATGGTTCATCTGAAAATCCCGAACAAATCGGGTTTATCTATAACTATTCACCATATCATAATGTAAAGAAAGGGATTAAATATCCACCAACTATCTTGGTTACAGCTGCATCTGATTCGCGAGTAGATGCAAATCATGCAATGAAAATGACTGCTCAAATGCAATGGGCTAACGAATCAAAAGAACCAATAATACTTTTTGTAGAAAGGAAAGCAGGTCATGGTGTAGGGAAACCATTAGACCAACTAGTGGAAACAGAAACTGATCTTTACACTTTTCTAGGCTGGAAAACAGGTTTAAAGATGTAGAACATCTTTCCTTTTTCCATTAAAACCCCATGAGGTAGAAAAATGATAATAGAGATAGTGAAAGGAGACATAACAGAAATTACTGTGGATGCAATCGTTAATGCTGCAAACAATGAACTTTGGATGGGTGCAGGAGTAGCTGGCGCGATTAAAAGAAAAGGTGGTAAAATAATAGAAGAGGAAGCATTAGTAAAAGGTCCAATACAACATGGTGGAGCAGTGGAAACAACAGCGGGAGAATTAAAAGCTAAATATGTTATTCATGCAGCAGCTATGAGAAGTGATGGGTATATTGATGAAAATTCATTGAAGTCAAGTGTTTTTAATAGCTTAAAACTAGCTGATGAATTAAAATTAAGAACAATTGCCTTTCCTGCTTTGGGAACTGGTGTTGCAGGATATCCTGCTAAATTATGTGCTAAACAGATGATCGATACAATAAAGAATTTTCAACCTAAGATGCTTGAAAAAGTTGTACTAGTTTTATTTAGTGATGAAATATATCAAATTTTCAAAATTAAATTAGAACAGAAGTAAAACAGAAAGAAAAAAGAGGATATATTATCCTCATTAAATTTAGGATTCGTCATCTTTTGAACTAGATGAATCATCTTCTTCTTCTTGTTTCTTATTATTTTCTTCAAGGGCTTTCCGTGCTTGAAGTTTTATTTCTTCTCGTTTAGCATCTTCTTCAACAATTTCCATTTCACGATTTACAAGAATTTCTAATATTTGATCTGAGTACTTGCCACATTGATCGATTATTCGTTCAGCATCTAAAGTATCTGTATAAAATGCTTCTTCATTTCCTTTGATTATCGGTAAAACGGTAGCTGTCCATATTGCTTTAGCTTCTCCATAAAGTGATTGAGAATCTGCTGCAAATTCAGTAAGACCTTCTCGAGATGCAGTATTAATAGTATATTGAGTCATCTTATTTTTTAAAATATCATATAGTTGTTGTCGATAATTCTCTAATGCAGTAATAGCATTTTTCAAGGCATCTCTTTTCTTTTCCAATTGATCTGGTTTTTCAGGTTCTGGCTTTTCTGGGATTTTTTCATCAACCTTATCTGATCCTCCTTTTTCACCTAGAACCATCTTTTTTGTTTCGATTAGATCTGATTGTTGAATCGTTTGCTTTTTCTTTATGATTGCATCTATATTATATCGTTCGTCTTTAAGAGAGCTACTTTTACTGGATTTGGTTTTATCAACTAACTCTATTTCAGTGCGTTCGAGCTCCTTGCGTTTGTTAGGATCTTCTGGTCGGAAACCTCTCACGATTAAAAGAGTGATAAGTAGAAAGAATAAAACTGTTCCAAAACCACTTAACAAACCTATTATTAAATTCCTATAGTCTTTCGGTACTACTGTAACTGGGAAATCTAAAGCATCAAGAGGGTTAGTGCCATGATAATACTCATAACCATCAGAAAAATTATCGCCATCAGTATCCCAGTCTGAAGCATTTGTAAGAATTCTGGATTCTTCTTCAGTAGTTAATAAATCATTGTCTATATCATCTGTAATATTATCTTTAGTAAGAGGATCAAGAACACTATATATTTCGTATCCATCTGAAAGTGTGTCTTGGTCGCTATCAATACTTAGGGGATTGGTATGATAATCATTTACCTCTTGTCCATCAGTTAAAGAATCATGATCAGTATCTGCTATATAGGGATTGGTTCCAGCATTAAACTCTTGCAAATTAGACAATCCATCTGAATCCAAATCATAGCTGGCATCAATAGCATTATTAGGATTGAGCCCATAAAAAATTTCAAAATTGTCAGGCATCAAATCAGAATCGCTATCAGATGAAATCGGATTTGTTTCATAAATTAGTATTTCATCAGAATCAGTTAGTGTATCACCATCTGTATCTTGATTGTAGGGATTAGTAAAATAGGTATTTATTTCATCAAAATCTGATAAACCATCTTGGTCAGAATCAATTATTTCGTATCCCAAATATACCTCTTTTTTATCATCAAAATATTGAGTATAAGAAATATATATTGTACCATAATTATCAGCAGCAATTGCAGGATCAAAAGCATCCACCAAACCTGAGCTTACAAGCTGTGAGTTTTCCCAGCTAGTGGAGCTGCTAAATCTTTGTCGTAAATAGATATTTGTTTTTCCAGCAGAAAATCGCTCAAAAACTAAGAAAGTATTACCAAAGGTATCTGAAATAATATCATAATCACCATTTGGTGCAAGATAAGTGCTTATAGTAGATGGTGATGACCAACCACTTTCAATAGATTTAGCAATTGCTTTTGAATAATAGAGATTGGTTGAAGTTCCATCATCTTTGAAAATTAAATGAAGATTTTTAGATTCTCTTTCATAGGTAATTCTAGGATTAATTGGATTATATGCAACAGTGGTTATTTTTTCCTCTGCAATCCAAGAATTTCCACTTTCTTTATAGGAATAATATAACTCATAATCGTTTGTACGGTTATCAGTCCAGATTAGGTGTAAAGTACTATTTTCATCAATAGTTAAAGCAGGTGGAGAATTTCCTACAGCTGATGCACCGTTGGTAATTCTAGTAAATGGTGTATCCCAAGAACCAACATTTGGATCAAAGAAGCTATAATATAAGTCACCATTTGGGTTATCTGATTTATCTATATGAACGAGATGAACTATACCATTTTTGTCTGTTATACAAACAGGACCAGTGCTATTTCCACTATTTAATAATAAACTAGATTTAGGTTGAATGGTATTTTCATTAAGAAAAGTCACTTCACTCAATTCATAATTATCTGTTAAATATTCCTCAAAAACAAAATGAATAGTTTCATCATCATCTGGTGCAGCAGAATAACCTCTAAGGACTGTACCATCAATTGCTTCCACTTGTAGAATGTTTGATGACCATGAATTAGTTTTTGAACCATAACTATAATACAAAGTACTTACTGCACTTGGGGTATAGGGTTGAAATTGATCTATCCAAGAAAGATAGATATTACCCGTTTCATTATTATATACTAAATTGGTTTGAGTTGAATTCCATCCTGTTGAAGAAACTCTCTCGAGAGATTCAAACTCAAATACTTGAGGTACGAATTTAATATTATTATTAAAATCAGTAAAGCTGCACGTTTGATAAGTTGAAGAATTACTATTAAGTATAGGAATAATTGAGAAAATAATTAGAATAAAAATTAATCCAACAATTCTCTTACTATTAAACTGAGATAGTTTGAAATTACTTATATGTGTCATCAATCTAAAACATCCTACATATACAATATAATTTGTTTAAGGTAGAAAAAAAGCTTTTTATAGTGAACATTCTTCAAGAACAAAAGTTTTTATCAATAATTCTAGCTCGATATTAAACGTTATGATGAAACAGCGAAGTTAGGAAAAACTTATTAAAACATTTCCAATCGACAAATCAATAGATTGATTTAAAAGACAAATTAATTGTGATAGAAGAAAAGGTGCTTCAAAATGGCCGATCAAGAAATTAAATGCCTCATAGAAGGCGGGAAAGCAAGCCCTGCACCACCTTTAGGTCCAGCTCTAGGCCCGACAGGTGTTAACATTGGTTTGGTTATTCAAAAATTGAACCAAGAAACGTCTGGATTTGCAGGGATGAAAGTTCCAGTAACAATTATTATTCATCAAGATAGAACATTTGATCTTAAAGTAGGAATACCAACTACAGCAGGTTTAATCCTAAAGGAAGCAGGTTTAAAAATCGGTGGTAAAGGTTCAACCGAAGAAGTTCCAGAAGAGCCTTTTGTCGGAAATATTACCATGGATCAAATATTAAAGATTGCAGATATAAAGCGATCAGGAAGTTTTGCTTCTTCAACTAAAACCCTTGTAAAAGAGATTTTAGGAACAATGCTAAGTTGTAAGGTAACCTGTGATGGTAAAAATCCTCGTGATGTTCAAAAAGAAGTCGATAAAGGTGTCTATGACAGTAAATTCAAGTAATTAAAGGATTTACTGACACAACCCAAACTTTTATTTTTCCATTCATTTTTGAAGAACCTAGTGCATGCAAGTGTTGCATGTCGAGTGAAAAAAATGTGAATAAAACCATCTAGGAATAAGTCTTAATAATAGCAAACATCTTGGTTGGTTTTCAAGTTTCAATATAAGTTAAATTCATTTGAAACTAGTAAGAGGTGTTGAAAATTAAAAAATATCCCGGCTTGAAATACTTATTCAAGCCACAGAGTATCGCAGTAATCGGTGCTTCAAAAAAACCTGGCAAAATTGGCTATGAAATAATGGATAACATAATATCCTATGGATTTAAAGGAGAACTCTATCCCATCAATCTCAGTGAAACAGAAATCCTTGGTAAAAAGGTTTACAAAACAATAACCGAAGTTCCAGGAGAAATTGATTTCGCAGTTATTTCTGTACCAGCAAAATTCGTTCCTGAAGTTATGGAAGAATGTGGTCAGAAAGGCGTCAAAAGCGCTGCTGTAATTACTAGTGGCTTCGGAGAAGTTGGTGATTTTGAAACTGAAGAAAAATTAGTGGAGATAGCTGAAAAATACAATATGCCTTTTATAGGACCAAATATTTTCGGAATATATTATGCTCCTACAAATCTAAATGCTTCTTTTGGTCCAGCGGATGTTAAACCAGGAAAATTAGCTTTTATTACACAAAGTGGAGCACTTGGTATTGCATTGATGGGTTGGACAATTACTAATAAGATCGGCTTATCATCAATAATTAGTGTTGGAAATAAGGCTCAAATAGGTGAAAGCGAACTACTTGAAAATTACCTCGAAAATGATCCAAACACTAAAGCGATTTTATTATATGTTGAAGGACTACATGATGGCAAAGCATCTATGGACATTTTCAAAAAAGTTGGCTTAAAGAAACCAATAATAGCTCTTAAATCTGGTCGTTCTGTTCGAGGGGCAGTTGCAGCAGCGAGTCACACAGGTAGCTTAGCAGGTTCAGATAAAGTATATTCAGCTGCTTTCAAACAAAGTGGTGTTCTAAGAGCTATAGATGCTTCTGAAGCTTTTGATTGGGCAAGATGTATTACAAATAATCCACGACCAAAAGGTCCTAACGCTCTTATCATAACAAATGGTGGTGGTGTGGGTGTTATGGCAACAGATGCTTGCGAGGATTACAATCTTGAATTATATAATGATCAAGAGAAACTCAAAGAATTATTCTTCAAACCAGATATAATGCCATCTTATGGCTCTACCAAGAATCCTGTAGATATTACAGGTGGTGGTGGTGAATTAGCTTACAAGAAAGCTATTGAAGCTGCTTTTGAAGCTGAAGAAATTGATTCCATTATAGTTCTTTATTGTCAAACTGCTACCACAAATCCTGATCTTCTAGCTGATTATATTATAGAAGTCGATAATAAATACAATAACAAGAAACCTTTTGTTGTTGCTAGCATTGGTGGCGAAGCTGTAGAAGAAATGGTTGATAAATTAAATGAGCATGAAATCCCCACATACGATCTACCTGAAAAAGCTATTTCATCATTAAGTGCTTTATATCGCTGGTCTAATTTTGTTTCACGATATGAAAAAATAGGAAAATCTAAACCACTAAAATTACCATTAGAACAAATAAATGCTATAATTGCTCAAGTAAGAAAAGAGGGTAGAGTTCAAATGCTCGAGCATGAAGCAAAAGAGGTATTCAAATTATGCAATTTAGATGTTCCAGCATTTGGTTTAGCTAAAACGAAGAATGAAGCGATTCAACATGCAAAGAATGTTGGTTTTCCAGTTGTCATGAAAATTGTTTCTGAGGATATCATTCATAAAAGTGATGCTGGTGGTGTAGTAGTTAGCATTAAAGATACTAAAGAAGTAGAAGAAGCATTTGATAAGATAATGAAGAATGCTAAAGCTTACAAATCTGATGCAAATATCAGAGGAATTTTAGTATCAAACATGGCTCCAAAAGCTACAGAAGTCATCATCGGTGTAACAAAAGATCCTACTTTTGGTCCTACAGTAATGTTTGGATTGGGTGGTATCTATGTTGAAATACTCAAAGATGTAGTTTTCAGAGTTGCCCCATTCCCTCTTGAAGATGCTCAAGATATGATTGATAGCATTAAAACTAGAGATATGCTTTATGGTGTAAGAGGACAAAAACCAGCAGATATTGAAGGATTGAAGAATGCCATTTATGTTATTAGCGAATTAGTTTCACAAATTGATGATATTAAGGAATTAGACATCAATCCATTATTTGCCATGGAAGACAAAGCTTGTGTTGTTGATGCAAGGATAACCTTAACAAGTAAAAAAGAGTGAATTCATTAGCACAATTCACTCCTTTTAATTTTTTTTCAAGGAAATAAATATTAAATCATTTTAATTTTATCTCATTCATCTTAGATAAATTAAAAAATAGAGAAAATACAAGTCATCTTGGTAGATAGGTCAACAAGAAAGCACAGGTGAACAAAATTTCCTATAGTTTCTCTTATCATAATGGTCTTCAATTTAATTTTTCTAACAATAAAAAACTGCTTATAGATGGAAGCACAACAAAAATTTCTCCTAAAACAACATCCATTGTTAGTCATGCTCATTCTGATCATTTTTCTGTAATGAATTCAAATATTCCTACTTATGCAACACAAGAAACAATTGATTTGTATTTATGTCAAAAAACAGGTAATACTAGAGGAATATTTCATCCAATGAGATTTAATGAAAAGTTTGAGCTAGAAACTGATTTTGATGACCTTGAAGTAACTTTAGTATCTTCTGGTCATATATTAGGTTCTGCTTCAATTTTATTGGAATTAGCAGGGAAAAAAATCCTGTTTTCAAGTGATATTGGTGGAAAAGGATTATTAACTATTAAAGAACCATTAGCAAAACCCGAAGTTGATACGTTAATAGTTGAAGCAACATTTGGCTCACCTGAAATAAGTTTTCAACCTAGGGAAGAAATTTCTATGGATATTTTAAAATGGGCTGCTAATGCAATCAAAGAAAAAAGAAATGTTGTTATTTCTGCTGGAAGAATAGGTTCTGCTCAAGAGCTCATTAAACTTTTTAATGATTTCACTAATTTACGAGTAATTACTCATGGAGATGTTTCTCCTCCATCTGAGGTATACAAAAAACATGATATAAATTTGGAATTCAAGGATTCAAAATCTGATGAAGGACGAGAAATTGTGAAAAGTGGAGAAGCAGTAATCATTCAATCTCGAGAAAGAAAAATTGTTCCTTATTTTTTGAGTGAACATATAAAATACCGTAGTGCAATTGTTACTGGAATGGCTTCAAGGTTTAGCTATAAGGACTTTGATGCATCTTTCCCATTATCCTCACATGCAAGTTTCGATGAACTATTGGACTATATTAGTAAAGTAACACCTAAAAAGGTCTTTACACTTTATGGTTTTGAAAAGAAATTAGCTAAAGCGATAAGTAATGAATTGCAAATACCTGCGATACCATTAAAAGATAAAAGTCTTGAAGAAGGATTAGAAAATCTGGTAGAAATACCTCATTTGAAGAAAACACAAAACATTAATCTTTTAACTGAAAAACCATTATTACCCGAAGAACAACAAAAGAAACCTAGTCTTCAAAAAGATAAAACGCTAGATGATTTTTTTAGAAAGAGATAATTCATCGATGTGAAATATTGTGTCAAATTGTTTTGAGTTCGATCTACTTGCTATACAGCCAAGTCAACTATATATTAGTAAGAAAAAACTTGCAGCTGTTCAAGAAAAAATCAATCCTAAAAATATTAATTCAATAGGGATTATTCCAATAAAGAAATTGGATGATGATATAATTTTTAGTGATGGTCATACTCGAGCATTTGCTGCATATTTAGCTGGTTATAGAACAATCTTATGTGAAATGGAAACTGAAGAATTAGATTGGGAAATGTATAAGGAATGTGTCAAATGGTGTAAGGAGGAAAGAATTTTCTCTATAGCTGATTTTAAAACTCGTATTATTAGTCATCAAGATTATGAACAATTATGGTATAAACGATGTGAAATAATGCAAAATGAAATAATTGCTAAACGAGAAAAATTGAAAGAAAAATAATAACATACCAATAATTAGTTCCAAAAATTATTTCTCTTTTGTTATATTGTCATATTTTATGTCTCTGGCTTTTACAACTTCTACATCTCTAGTAGAACAACCATCTTCAATAATTTTAATCAAATCAGCGTTTAAACTATTACGATCAATTATAGCCCATTTTACTTTCTCAACTGTTTTATCGATCATTTGTTCAACAATATTTATTGTTAGATTATTTTTATGATATTTAGGTAAAATATGACTGATAGCTACCGGTGTAAGATCCATGATTTCATTGAATCGCGTAGTATAATGACCCCCACCAAAACAAATACTAGGAATGATTTCTGGATTTTCTTTCTGTAAACATATATCCATAATTGTTTTAGCAACAGCCAATAATGCATTTGTGTTTTGATATTCTATTTCGGTACTTCCAACTTCAATATAAATTAAAGGCGTTTTCATACTTGTAGGACCATGATGAGTTGCCTCAACAGTTACATCAAAATCAGGTAATTCTAACTCATTCTGATATACTTTCAAATGTAAATAAGATTCTCTTATCGCACGACAAGAACCATATGCTAGTTCAAAGGGGTTTCCACCATGGCTATTATCAGCTCCTAAATTGCCTGTTACATGAGTTAAAAGACTTGGTTTATTAGCTTCACTTTTATGACGAGAACCAAATAATAATAGATCAGCATTTAATTGGTCACAATGATCTGACTCAATAACATCTTTTCCTGAAAAAACTAATCTTATATTTTTATGTTTTAGAATAGGTGTTCCATCAAATAATTCACCGGTCTCTTCCCAAACCCATCCTTGCAATAAAGTTTCCCTAATATTTCTACCACAAATATTTTGCTTTGTTGTAATTATTACTGGATTCTTAAGATTCAAAAGTGGATCACCAAAGAATAACTATCTCAATTAAGCTCAAACAAATTACATGATAGATTTAATCTTAAAATTATTCATTGTAACTTAAAAGAAAATAAAAAAAAATTAAAATTAGTGGGCTAAAAAGCACCACTAAAAAATTCAGTCACCCATAAGGGCTAACATGACTGCTTTTTGTGCATGTTTTCGATTTTCAGCTTCATCAAAAACAACACTCTGTTTGCTATCAATTACATCATCAGTAACTTCATATCCTCTATGAGCTGGTAAGCAGTGGAGAAAGATAGCATCAGCTTTTGCATGTCCCATAAGTTTCTTATCAACACTAAAATCTTTGAAAGCCTTTAATCGTATTTCTTTCTGAGTCTCATCACCCATAGATATCCAAGTATCTGTATAAACTACATCAGCATTCTTTACTCCTGAAGGAATATCGCTGGTAATCTCTAATTTAGTTCCATGCTTTTTGGCAAGTTCTTGTACTTTTGTTGTAATTTCTTTATTTGGTCGATAAATATCTGGGCAGACTACTGAAACATCCATACCCATTTTCGTACAACCGATCATTAAAGAATGGCAAACATTATTACCATCACCAACGTAAACAAGTTTCAAACCTTTTAGTTTGCCTTTGTGCTCGCGAATAGTTTGAAGATCTGCTAGAATTTGACAAGGATGATAAAGGTTGCACAAACCATTAATAACTGGTATAGTCGAAAATTCAGCGAGAGAGGTAAGAGTTTCGTGCTTATACACTCTAGCCATTATTCCTCCTAAATAGCGAGAAAGGACCTGAGCAGTATCAGCTGGGGTTTCCCCTGTACCCACAAGTTGGGTATCACGAAAGCTAAGGAAAAGTGGTTGTCCACCTAATTCCCAAATTCCAGTTTCAAAAGAAACTCTTGTACGGGTAGATGTTTTCTCAAACATCATTCCTAAACTCTTCTTGAGAGGCTTACGATCTGGATGTCCACCATATTTCTTGTACTCTTCTTTTAATTCATCTGCAAGATCCAGAAGATAAAGAATTTCTTCTGCAGTAAAATCTAGAAGAGTAAGTAAATGACGGCCTTTTAAGTTCATTATTTATTCCTCGTATCATTTTAGTTTCTAAACATAGCAAATAAATTATTGACACAATTCATTCACTAGTTTTTGAATTCTTTTCACTTGGGCCGACCGAGGAAAAGATAAACTCGGGTTCATTTTTGTCAATGATAAGCTCTTTAATAAAATGTTCGTTTTAACCTAAAAATGGATTTTAACTATTTTTTGCTTCTCTTATTGTTTTTAGAGGTTAAACCAAACTCACAGAATAAATTAAATGTGTTTTCAAGGAAAAATTTTTAAGATATTATTCTCATAAATATTAGAAAGGGCTAATCCAAAGATTCTAAAATAAATAAACAATAACATATATCACTTAGGAAGAAATAACATAGGTAGACAAACTATGAACATTAAAAGGAACCTAATACTAAATCTGAGTGTTTTATTCATCTGTAGTATACTATTAAATATTTATATTTCTTATAATCAAATATCAGCTAATTCCAATTTACCAATTCAAAGTGACATTTATTCGACTAACGATACAATAGATGATAAAACCATATTCAATATAAACCAACAGATTGATGGTTCCTACACGGAAGGATATACAACTAATTATGAAGATATAGGAAATTATGGTTTTGAAGCACCTGTACTCATCAAAGAAAGTCAACCTACATTAGATGCAAAAATAGCAGTAGATGGAAGTAATAATGCTCATATATTTTGGGTAGGAAAAACGGGGGATTATTGGATACTCTATCATGTAATGAGATTTTTTGAAAATGGTTCATGGAGTACCATTGATAACTTTGGAAAAACAGATAAAATTTTTAGCGGGGTACTTGATGTAGAAACAGACTTCTTGGGTAGAATTCACTTAGTTTGGCTTCTTAATAGTAATATATACTATATGTTGTATGATAATATATCTAAAACTTGGTCTAACAAAGTAATAGTCGGGTCTGGTTCAGATTTAGATCTCTCTGTAAATGAAAATGGTTTGCCAAGAATTAGTTTTATTAAAACTTTAGAATCATACTACTATGTTTATAGATATGCAAGATTGAAAGATGATTTAGTAAATTGGGAAACAACTGATATTCCTATAGGAATTAGTACTTATGATACGAGGGCTAGAAATTCAGCACTTTTAGTAACAGATGAAAACGGAAAAGAATGTACTTATTTCTTCTTTGGGATGACATTTCGTTCAGGTTCATATTCTCATACAGCCTATTATGTTCGATATGCTATATCTTTGAAAGAAACTTATAATAGTCCTTTTACTATTAATAATAATTTTATTCAATATAATATCCCTTATGCTTTTAATGTCTTGCCAAAACCACAAATACTTGGATCAAATGATGACAATCTTCACTTATTTTATATTTTACCAGGAGATTCAGATACATTATATTTGACATATCAAAGAAGAAATTCTGATAAAGAGTGGGAACCAGGGGAAACATTATCAGATAAAATTGCTTTGAATTGTGATACTGTGTCTGCTATAGATAATGCTACAGGAAAATTGATCTATATGTGGACTCATACAACCTATATAACTGAAACAAAAGCAGCATTGTATCTGAAGACTTTTTCACCGGTAACAGAAACTTGGTCAGATGATATATTATTTTTAAATAATTATAATTATACCCAATACCCCGATTTTGATCTTGATAATTATGGTAATATGCATATGATTTGGTTTGATCAAAAAGACGATACCAAAAGATTGTACTATAAAATGGGTTGGATAGACTCAGATGAAGATGGATTGTATGATTTTGAAGAAAGAGATATTTATGGAACTGATCCTTATAATTCCGATTGTGATGGTGATCAATTTTTAGATGGAGAAGAAATAGCTCTTGGATTTGATCCCTTTAATCCTGATGAAGATTCAGATGGTATGGGAGATGGTTTTGAGTATCATTATGGATTAGATCCATATACAAATGATTCCTATGATGATCTAGATAATGATTTACTTCTTAACATCGAAGAATATTACGCTAATTCATTTCCAAATAACAATGATTCAGATGATGATTTAGTATCAGATTATTTAGAGGTGAAAATTTATTATTCTGATCCAAGAGACACAGACTCAGATGACGATGATATTAATGATGGAATAGAGATTCTTATTCTGAGCTCAAACCCCAATTCAAATGATTCTGATAATGATACAATGACTGATTGGTATGAATGGGAATATGGATTAAATATCAATGTTAATGATACACTTGAAGATCCAGATTTAGATGGACTGATCAATCTTCTGGAATTTGAAAATGATCTTGAACCAGATAATCCCGATTATGAAGGGGACGGCCTAAATGACTATGAGGAAGTAGTAATTTGGTTCACTAATCCAAAGAAGTATGATACAGACAAAGATGGTCTATGGGATGGTCGTGATGAAGTGTATAATTATGGTACCAACCCATTAAAACCTGATACAGATGATGATTTAATAAATGATAAAACCGAAATAGAAAAAGGGTTCGATCCATTAAACAATGATACAGATTATGATTCACTACCTGATGGTTACGAATGGATATTTCATTTAGACCCATTGGATCCCTCAGATGGTTTATTAGATAATGACCACGATGGACTAAATAATTACGAAGAATTTTTATTATGGACAAATCCATTTTTGGTTGATTCCGATGGAGATAGATTTACTGATTTAGAGGAATTATCTTTAGGTTGTGATCCTGCAAAGTGGGATACAGACGGTGAAGGTATTGATGACTATAATGAGATTGTTGTACTTAAGACTAACGTTACGAATCCTGATACTGATTACGATTTGTTAAATGATTATCTCGAGGTTCATAAATACAATTCAAACCCTCTCGTTCAAGACACAGATGGTGACGGTATTACTGATGGAATAGAAGTTTATACTTATGGAACACATCCAAGCTATCGTGATTCAGATCATGACGGTATAGATGATGATGTAGAGCTTTTTATATTTGGTTCTTCTCCAATCTTAGTGGATACAGATTTTGACGGCATGGATGATTATTTTGAATGGCTCTATGATCTTAATCCTGTAGTTGATGATTCTTATTTAGATGCCGATTCTGACGGTATTAGTAATGGCGAAGAATTTCTGTATAATGCAAATCCATTAATTAGTGATACTGATCAAGATGGTTTAACCGATTTTGAAGAAATAGCTATTTATTTTACCAAACCTAACTTGAAAGACACAGATCAAGACGGGCTCACTGATTTTGATGAAATCGCAGTTTATCATACTGTCCCACTTGATTTAGACACCGATGATGATCGTATTTCTGATGGAGAGGAAATAGCACTTGGTACTAATCCTTTATCAAGCGATACAGATATGGATGGTATTTCTGATGCTGATGAGCTATCTGATGGTACCGATCCATTAGATGCCTCAGATAACAAGAAATTTGCTCGTCGTAATAATATCCTAATATCCTTTAGTTTAATCATTGCAGGGGTACTTGTCTACTATTTCAGTCCAATATTAATCTCAAAATTACGTCGTGAAGAAGAAATCAATTGGATTCGTGAAGGTATCAAGAAGCGCAATGCTAAAAGTAATAGATTTGTCTCTAATAATTTAACTGTTGATTCAACAGATACTGTTAATAAATCTGAAATCTAAAGTGATTTTCACTTTATTTCATTTATTTTCTATTTTAATTAAAAAAAGTTTATTATTTACACTCGTAATTTGAATACTTATTGCTAATCACTTTTTAGAATCCCTTAAGAGTTTCCCATTTGAGCCAATATTTTCAGGTTCATTTTCATGTATTATAACTATTATATGTGCAAAATCATCTGGATAACCATAGGCTTCTTTTAATGCTTTATCCATCAATTCAACTAATTTTCTTTTTTGTTCAATATTTCTTTTCGGTCCTTCAATCGTAATTAATGGCATTAATTATTCTTCTCCTCTTAGTACCTTCGATTAATATGTAATCCTTGATTTTTATGCTTTCTCTACAGCTTTTTTCTTTTCTAATTTGTATAATCTATAAATTAGTTGAATCTGACCAAGATGGATTATTTCATGCTCAAGAATATGGTATAGAATCCACTCTATGGTATATTTTTCATCATCAGATTCAATAATCTTCTCAAGTTCATTATCAGTCATTTTTATTAGTCTATTGTGTACTTCTGTTCGTACTAAATTCAATCGATCTAAATAGACTATTATATCATTGTTTTGTATTTGAGGAATATTTACTTCTGGTCGTAAAGAGAAAGCGTATTTCCATCCATCAAAATCCATTTCTTTACCATCTATATCCATAAAAATCCATGACCATTCAACAGCAGCAATATGAAGTAATAATGTTCCAATAGTCTCAATCTGTTTCTTATTTGGTGAAAAATCTAATTCATCAATCGATAATTTACTTACAAATCGCACAAGTTTTTCTCTAATTTTTTCCATTTGAGCAAACCATTGAGCTATTTTTGGTTGGAGAATATTATCCCGAGTGAGCTCTTCTAGTTCTTTATCCAAATTTAATCACAAATAAACAATCTAAAAAGAATAAAAAAAGTATTCTCTTTAGAAATTACTTTTCTGGAATAATTGAATCGGCGAACCATGCAGAATCGAATGGGATAAAGTCTGAATATTTTTGACCAATACCAATGAAAATTATTGGCGCTTTAGTCGCATATACAACAGAGAGGGCAGCACCACCTTTTGGGTCAGCATCTACTTTAGTAAGTATACTAGCATCAATCCCAACTATTCTATCATATTCCTCTGCTTGTAAAGCTGCATCATTACCGGTTAAAGCATCTGCTACAAAAATATTCAAATCAGGTTCAGCTATACGGACAATTTTCTGTAGCTCTCTCATTAGATTCTTATTTGTTTGCAGTCTGCCTGCAGTATCAGCAATAACTACATCAATTCCTTTTGCACGTGCGTGTTGAATTGTATCAAAAATTACTGCAGCAGGATCTGATCCATAGGTTTGCTTTATAATTCTTACACCTAATTTTTCACAATGTTTACTGATTTGGTCTATTGCTCCTGCTCGAAAAGTATCTCCAGCACCAATTACCACAGAATATTTATTATTTATTAGAAATTGAGTTAATTTAGCAATAGAAGTGGTTTTTCCTGAACCATTTGGACCAAAAATTGCAAGTACGGTTGGTTCACCATTTTTCTTATTTTCGGCTATTATTTTTAGTATGTCGATTTTTTCTCTCGGTGATTCAAGAATATCAATAATTGATTTTCTTAATGCCTCATAGGTTATTTTTTTTCTAGAAACAAGTCTTCCAACTTTGGTATTTATTAGTGCATTTTCAACATCTTTAGTGATCTTTTCAGCAATAGGTACTGCAACATTGTTACCTATTAGGGCTAATTGAAGTTCGTATAAAGGCTTTTCTAAATTCTGAGGAGTAAGATCTTTTTGAGTGATTTTTTCAACTATAGAATCTATGCCAATTTTTAATTTCTTAAACATGGTATTTAACACTCATTTCTAGTTATCGAATAATTAGCACTTTCGTAATTATATATTTATCATAATGAAATCAAATTAATTGATAATAGAAAATTAATGAGTTAAAAAGACTGCCTTTAACTCACTAAGCTTGGATCATAAGTTGGTTTTGATGGACCTTGTAATTGTTGATAAATTGCTTGAGCTTTTTGTTCCATGATATTAATTTGATTAATAATTTGATCTAGTTGATCTGCTAAAGCTAATCGTTCTTTTTCAACTTCATCCATCCGTCTATCAACTTCTTTAATCGCATCATCAAGTGATTTCTCAACGATAACACCTGAACCAACATTGTAGAAGACTTTGTCGGTTTGTATGGGCTTAGCTCGAAGCATAATACCTGAACCTAATTGGATTAAAGTTTCCTCAGGATTTGTCTCTTCTTTTAGTCCAGATAAAGTTGCTTTTGATCTACTTAAGTCGATGAGATAATTTTGTAAAGTTTCAATTTGTACTTGAAGTTGTTTACCATAATCATCGAATCTTTGTAATTCATTTGTAATTGACTGGAATTCTCTTCGTAATTCATCTTCGCTCATAATTTACACCACTTTAAATAAAAAGGGTAGTCAAGTAGTTTCAATGACTTTTCTTTTTACAATTTATTGATGAATTTTTATATTTTCATCGGAAGCTATTTCTTTTAGAATTGGATTTTTTAATTCAGAATCACTAATCTCTTTTATTTTAATTACTTCTAAATGTTGACGATCTATACGGTGCTTACTACCAATTCTTGAATAAGCTTGTTCTAAGGCATCTTTCTCTGAAACAGCTCTAACATCAACTTCGTGTTTTTCTTTTCTAGTTAGTGGTTTTTTTTCGAATGTTATTCTATAATTCTTTACTTGCACTTCTTTTGGCATTTTTATCCAACTCTCTATTAACTATTTGAACAAATTTATAATGGGTTTTTATTATTTTTGTATATAATGTTAATTAAGCTACATTCCCCGTAATGTTTGATAAATTCTTTGAAGTTCAGGTCCTGTAGTATCTTTGCCAGTTATTGCTCCTATTGAATTTGCAAAACATCCTATGCTTACATAAGGAACACCACGATTTATTGTGCCAACATTCACTGGAACACCTAAACGTTCGCTAATCCATGTCATTTCCATTTCTGTAGTTAAAGGATGTACAAGAACACCCTTGTTAGTAGCTAATGCATGTGATCCTACTAGAGGTGATTTTATAATATTTCCTCGCTCAACTTCTACATCCAAAGTATCTCGAATGATATCAATTGCTTCTGGCTCCATTTTCTCATGAACAATTGCACCATGATCGTTGAGAAGAATACTATTACCTAAGCAAGTAATTTTACTTTCAATAATACCAATGTTTATTGAGCCATCAAAAACTTCCTTAATTTTATTATATTCTCTTGGAGAAATTATATGAGGTAGAACAATTCCTTTGGAATTTGCTGCTGCAAGAATACCTACAAGTGTTGAATCGCCAATATCAAGTCTAGTAATTGGTACTTCTAAAGCTTTAGCTATCGCTTCTTCAGCTTTTTTCGTCCAAGTTTTTGATATTATGGCAAATTTATCTGTGGTTAAACCAAAGGCTCCTAAAGATGATAGGCCATTCACAGATGTTCTGATAATATTCATTTTCATTCAACCTATAGTAGAGATATACTTTAATTACTGAAACGCCTCGAACTAGAATTAACTATATAAATCATTTCGCAAGAATGAGTATTGTTGAAAAATCATTTTGTTATGGATAGTGAATATTTTAAAGCGTAAAATAATTATAAGTAATTATGGTGAAATTTAAGGTAGTATCAATATCTCATTCCATTGATCCAGACGGTATTGGTTCACAGGCAATTATTTTTAGATATTTCAGAGAGTTAGGTATTGAACCTGTGGGATTTCTTGCAGATTATAACAATTTTGCAGATGTATTAGAAGATGCTATAAAAGAAAATCCTACTGTTTTAATTGTTAGTGATTTAGGATTAAATAGCAAAGTAATTCAAGCTATCATTGAACCGATGAAAAATCTTCAAGCAAGAAAAATTTGGATTGATCATCATAATGCTCCTACAGAATTAAAAGAGCTTATAATAGAAATGACTGATGAATTCATACATGATACTACTATATGTGCAGCAGAATTAACACAGAAACGATTTATGCCTGAGGATAATATCTCAAAGAAGATTGCTCAAATAGGTCATAATGGTGATTTTGATATCAAAGATCGTTTAACAACTATCTTCTATACTTTGATAGACTATTATCGATTTTCTACAAAGGACCTTATTAGGATTCGTGAAATGCTAGTTAAAGGTGATTTTGATAATAAAGAAATCTTTGAAGAATATTTAGCCGCCTATAAAGTCTTTGAAGCTGAACGAGATCGCATACGTAAAGAATTGAAATCCATCATTATAGATAACAAAACCATAGCAATTGCTTATTCTAGTTTATTACCTCGAGGAAAGATAACAAAATTCCTTTCAGAAATCAGTGAAGATGATATATTATTAGCAATAGATACTACTAATTTTAGAATTGGTTTACGAAGCGAAAAATACGATGTTGCTGCAGTCGCAGCAAAATTTGGTGGAGGAGGGCATAAACATCGTTCTGGGTTCACATTTAAAGATGCTTTAACAACTGATAATGAATTGTCTGATGATTTTGTTGAGCTACTTAAAGAAGCCTTAACAGAAACAGATTCATTGTAAGTGGATTTCTGGGAGTAATGTTATTTAAGAAGAAAATTAGTTTACATACTTAAGTTTGGAAATGATTACGATGCTAAAAGAACGTCAAAAAAGATTACAGGAATTAATAGTTGAATCAAAAGCTGATTGCTTATTATTATTCCCTGGAGTAGATTTGTTTTATGCAACGGGATTGAATATTCACCAAAGTGAAAGATTAACACTCTCACTTCTCCCCAAAGAAGGGGAACCAATTTTCATTTGTCCAAGTTTTGAAAAAAGTCGTATGAAAAAAGGTCTTCAAAGAGGAGAAATTGAAACATGGGAAGAGGATGAAGATCCATTTGAATTATTGGGTTCAATCATAAAGGATCGTGAATTGGATAAGAAAAAAATTGCATTAGATAATAAACTATGGTTTGAATGGTTTCTTAAAATTAAAGAACAATTACCAAAAGCTAATTTTGTTGGGTCAACAGATATAGTGACAGCTGCTCGTTTAATTAAATCAGAAAAAGAAATAGATTTAATGAAAAAAGCAACTCAAATTGCTTCAGAAGCAATAATTCAATCTTTTAAACAGGTAAAACCGGGTATGACTGAGACAGAAGTGTCAAATATTGTTAAAGAAGAGCTAGCTAAAGAAGGCACACCTGCATTTAGTTTAGTACAATCAGGTCCCAATTCAGCATTACCTCATGGAACACCTACAGGGAGAACTATAGAGAAAAACGATGTACTACTTATTGATGCTGGACCTGTATATCAAGGCTATTATGGTGATGTAACCATAACATCAGTAATAGGTGAACCAAGTGCTAAATTCTTGAAAATTTACGATATTGTTTATGGTGCTAATAGAGCTGCCTTTGAAACATCCAAAGAAGGAGAAATAGCTGAAAATGTCGACAAAGCTGCTCGAGATTATATTACTAAAACAGGTTATGGAAAATTCTTCACACATAGATTAGGGCATGGAATTGGTATTGAAGGACATGAACCACCATATATGGTAACTGGAAATAAATTAGTTTTGAAAAATGGTATGTGTCACACAATTGAACCAGGACTCTATTTTGAAAGAGAATTTGGTGTACGTGTAGAAGATGATGTTGTAGTAAGAAAAGATTCTTGTGAATTCCTCTATGAATCTCCAAGAAAGATCTGGGAAATGATCTAATATATGAAAATGAGATCAAGTTTAGAATTGAAAAAGAATAGAGGGAGTTATATTCTTTTTCTCTATAATAAAAATCAAATAAATATAGATATAGGTTCCCTAAATAATTTATTTTTTTCGCCAGGAATTTATCTTTATATTGGTTCAGCTTTAAGCCCTGGAGGATTAGCTAAAAGAATTCAAAGGCATTTACAAAAAACAAAAAAAATTTTCTGGCATATTGATTATCTTACAACAAACAATTCATTTTCAATTAAAGCTTATTTTGAGATTTATTCTGAAATGAAGGTAGAATGTATTTTAGGTAATATAATAAGAGAAAGCTTCAACAAAGAAGAGATTATTGAATACAAGGATTTCGGGTCGTCAGATTGTAGGTGTAATTCTCATCTCTTTCAAATAAATAAGAATCTTGATGAAATTATCTTAATTCTTAGACCAAAAATACAGAAATATAAATTTAAATTAGTTGAAATAAAAGAATGAATAGTAGTAGCTTTTTATCTCATAAGGAAAAGTCTTTATTACTCAATAAAATAATGGATTTAATACTTACTCATTCTGTAGTAGTTGGATTAAAAATGTCTGAAGTAGAAACTATAGTTTATTTTAAAAAATCGGGGCCAGAAAATACTGAAAAAGCTTTGAAATTAGCATATGAATATGCTATTGAATACAAAATACCCAAAGTTCTCATTGCTTCTTCAAAAGGAACTACTGCAGCTAAAGCTTTAGACATTTTTGAAAACACAGAAATGTTAGTAATAATTACTCACTCCTATGGTTTTATACAACCTGGAGAGAATGAATTTGATGTCGAGTTATTGGAGTTATTAAAAAAGAAAAATATTGCTGTGTTAACTACAACTCATGCTTTTGCAGGTGTAGATCGTGCAATAAGACGTGCACATAATACTTGGCAAATAGCTGAGCTTATAGCAGAAGTTTACAGAACATTTGGTCAAGGAACTAAAGTTTGTGCAGAGATAACTTTGATGGCAGCAGATGCTGGATTAATTCCTATGAATACCGACATATTAGCAATGGGTGGTACAGGTCGGGGGGTCGATACAGTTTGGCAAATTAAACCAGCAAATACTTTTAATTTCTTGGATTTAAGAATGAGAAAGTGTTTATGCAAGCCTATATCCTCGAGTAAAAAAGATTAATTATCGCAAACGTTTGGCAGCATCTTTCAAATATTTGCGTGCATTGAAACGAGAACCTTGTTTAATTATTAATTTTATAAAACTATCATATTTGGTTTTAGAAAGATTGAAATGAGTTTTCACTAAATCATAAATCTCATTTTCAGATTTATCTAAATTTAATTTAGCGATAAATTCAGCAACATCTAAAATAGAGGCATCTTTTACATATTCCTTTTGAGGAATGCCAAAAATTTCTTTCACAAATAACTCATTTTCTATATTTTTCAATCGGAAATTTAGCTCGAAAAATTCTCCTTTTTTTGGTAGGATATGAATCTCAAAAGATGATTTATTATCCCTTAAATAATATCCCAAGGCTTCATCAAAACTAGCTTTTTTTAATTCAATCTTTTCTTCCAATCTATCGATTAAAGTATCGACATGAGTTTTAGAATCTATACTATAAATTAATTCTTTGACCAAATACTTTCACCAAAGCGATCTACAAAATATTATGTTTTTAATTTCTATAAAATGTTTTCCTAAACAATCTGAAAATGATTTTTGAAAAATAAAAAAAAGAAAAAAGATGATGGAAATTTATTCCATAATCATTATTTTCTCGCTTTATATCGGAATCGCATTATTACTAATACTGCTGAAATAGCAATAACTGTTGTACCAAGAATATAACCTGAAATAAATCCTGAAGGAGCTACAGTAATTATAACAGTTCCTGGATCTGGTGTGTCTGCAACGAAATCCTTTGAACAGTCATTGGTATCGTGATTAGCTGGATCTCTATGAAGACTTACTGTTGCATCCATTGTACCTGTCCAAGGTGTGTGGCCTGAAAGACTACCAGTTCCCCAGATACAAGCATCCTTAATTTCACCAGTTGAGTCTTTTAAGATGACTTCATCACCACCATTGGCAAGTTGCAAATCACTATAGATTAAATCAGGAGTAACACCTGTAATGCCAAGATCAGCCATCTCATTTATGAAAATAGTTTGATCTCGCGCAAGAATTAACATATCTATTTCAGGAATAATTGTTCCTTCTGGAATTGTATAACTATCTTCTTTATCTGTTAAAATCCATCCACCAATAAGGAATTCTTGATCAAATCCATTGAACAATTCAATGAATTCCCCACCAGGTTCGGCTACAGCGTCATAACGAACTTCTGAAATCAACACAAGCCAATCAATGTCAGCATCAATAATGTTAAAATCATTTTCTGCGACGATGGGATCGCCAACCGTAGGAACTCCAGTTGCTGTTATAGTATATATTCCTGGATCATAGGAGCTAATATCTATTATTGCTGTTTCAAGACCATCTGGATTTGTCCATGTATGAAGGACTGAGGTTCCTATTTTAATTGTTCCTGAAGTATAAGTGTTAATATCAAATTTCACCTTAAAAGTATATGAACCAAAGATTGCTTCACCATAACTTGGTGAAATTATTGCTACTGGAACTATAAAACCTACAGGCACATCACTATTTGCCCAATCCCAATCAAAAACAGATTTGAAATATGTAGCAACGCCTGTATGCTTGACTATTGCTCCGGCTTCCCGATTATCAGTAACAGAGTTGTTTGACCAATTTATACTTGATACACAAACATATTGACCGTCAACGTTAATGTATTTATTATGATTATAACCAGTCGCTTTGAAAAATCGCACTTGAGCTCCATTGCTAATTAAAGGTTGGGTTACATTATGTGAAGTTGAATCTGGTTCTGGTATAAGTACTCTTACTGTTACTCCTCTCTGGGTTGCATCTATGAGATCATCATAAAACAGACAATCAAAATTAATATACTGTAATTCAACATCAATTGAAGTAGTTGCGCTTACAAGTAAAGCGTGTATTAAGTCATAGCTATTGTCAGGTGAAAAAACTGGTGTAACTTCCATATCAGCATTTACTGTATATGTGGTATTAAATGGATGAGTATAAGTACCACTTGTTTCAGCAGGCGGAAGGGATCCATTATTAACACCTGAAGTTGGGTTACCATTCAAAATGTCTTCTAATAAAATATCCTCATAATAAGTAGCTATTTCTGCATTATCAAACATATAGCCCATTTCTCTATTAGTTCGGGCATAATTTACTTCTGGAATACTGGATGGAGCCCAATTACCTGAATAAACAAATGTTTTCTGATGATCAACTATCCAAAACTTTGCATGAGTGTAGGCATAACTTGTATTAGCAGTTGAGACATCTATTCCTGCTTGATCTAACATGTATGCAGCTGTTTCAGTATAATCGTCTTCGTATGAATTAACTCTATCAGGTGAAACTAAGACTAAAACTTCAACATCACGAGTGTGTGCTGCGATTAGTTTATTGATAAGAGATAAACTGGAAAGAGTATAAACTTCAAGATAGAATGAGGTTTCTGCTTTATCTAAAGTAGATGATATTAGATCATATGCTGCATCAGGTCCAACAAAACAAGTAACATTTCTAACTCCTGTGAACGTAGTGGTTACAATCGCGTTCGGATTAAACCATTGTTCTTCATCCCAAATAATTTTTCCTTCAATAGTAGTTTTATTTGTTGTAGCCATCAGAAAGGATGGAAAAACCATTACTACTACTAGAGCTAAAATTATTTTGTTATTTAAGTGCTTCATGTATTTACATATAGCATTACAATTATTAAATATGTATTGCTCATTTTCTCAGAATAAAAAAGAGATTACTTATCAAGAATATTGAAAGCAGTCTTTAGTGTTTCAGGCATATTATCTCTACGTGCTATAATACCAAGTATTCGTTTATATTGGTTATATTGTCTTTCATCAATTTCCATAATTTCCATAATTTCTTCCATTGTTTTTTCATTTATACCAGGTATAGCCATCAATTCTGTGGCAAATTCAAGAGGGGTAAGTCGTTCAACAGTAATTTGTGTCGGTTCACCAAAAATTGTCTTTAGATATTCAAGATCTTCTTCAGTTGCTCCCCAAACATTTATAGAATAATTGTCTTCAATAGCTCCCTGTTTAATCTGTAATTTAGGTTTAATCAAAATGTAATGACTAGTATTATCTTCATCGATTTTAACAGTTGTAGTATACTTTAGAGCAATTTCTTCTAATTTAGCCATTATATCGATTTCTTTAGCAATTAAAAATAGTGCTTTCATAAAGAATTGATTCAATTTTTGCTATATAGTTATTTCCTTTATAGCAAAAAGAATCTAAAAATTATTTCAAAATAGATCTTTTACTGAAAGTTCTACTGCTTTAACAAAATCATCAGGCGTAACACCCGGTATATCGACTTTTTCAGATTGAAACACTTGTGAAACAGCTGCATAGATATGTTTGGGATGTAAAAGAGTGCCAATTAAAGAATTTTCAATAAGTTCTGGTGCATTATTTGGTTGTGCTGAGAAATCACCACTAATCATCATATCTTTAATAAATTCTTTTTCAACCTCAAAGAAGAGTCTTATTAAACCACCTGGTGCTTTGTATACTGCTTCATAAATCTGTGTAGATGATGATATTTTTACTTTCCTTTTTTCCATTAATTCTGATCGTCTATGCTCAATAAGATTTAACCAATCTTCACTCAAATATTTTCTTTGAAGTTCATCATCAATTTCTTTTTCTTTTGGTAATAGTTTCTTCTCGATTCTAAGTGAAATATCCAAACTTTCTTCAAATTTTTCAATAAGAATTTTTTTCACTTTCTGCCTATCAGGTAACTTCCCAAGAAATCCCTTTATTGTGCCTAGTCTTTCACGTAAACTTGAAGCAATTTTATCTCTGAATTTTTCATTTGGAACTTTTAAGATTTTTACCATTTCATCAAAATTAAAATCAAAAATTAGATTTCCAGTTAATATACGAGCCCCACCAACCTCTGCTGCGCCATTTCCAGATATTTTTTTACCATTTGCTTCAATATCATTAACAGGAGCATAATTTGCTGGTATCCCTATTTCTCTGTATGTTTTTATTGGTGCTTGAAGAACCGTTTCATATAATTTCGAAACAGAATGAGGTAATTTTTTATTATCTAATCTAGCAATAATTTGGTAAAATAACTGCCCGGCATCCAAGTAAACTGCCCCCCCACCCAAAGGTCGTCTGACAACAGGTAAATTATTTTTTTGACAATATTCTAGATCTACCTCTTCCGAAATGATTTGATGATAACCTACACAAACTACGGGATTCTTAGGCCAACAGATTACTATAGTATTTTCAATATCATCATATTTCTCCATAGCTAATCCAAGTGCATGATAAATAGTTTGAGTGCCAATTCCAGGCAAAGCATCTAATTCAAGTAAACGCCATTCTTCAGTCATAAGAATCACAATGAAATAAAGAAGATTTATTCATATAATAAATATTTTTTCCAATTATTTTATATAAATAATAGAAAATAACAAGAATGTAAAACTTCTAGTGATTATTATGAAAATTGAAAATACTAAATTTGGTTCTATAACTATTGATGGCAAAATATACAAATATGATATTTATATCAATACTGATGGTACCATAATAAAACGGAAAAAAGAGCTCTCAAAACCTATAAGTAAAGGTCATACAGTACTTGGACCTGAAGAACTTAATTTAATTTTAAAACAAAAACCAGAAACTTTGGTCATTGGTCAAGGACAAAGAGGAATTCTCCCAATGCCCGAAGAGTCGAAATTAATATTGGAAAAAACTAGAACTATAATTATAATTGATAAAACACCTGTAGTAATTCATTTGCTTAATTCATTATTTGAGAAAAAAGCAAATGTTGCTGCTATATTACATATAACATGCTAAGTTCGCTAATTTTGTTCCATAAATTTTTTTTATTATTATAACTAAAGTATATAAAATAGTAAATTGATTTAGGAGAGAGCTTTACTAAGATGTCTCTAGCACAAGGAATTGTTGATAAAGCATTTACAAATAGAAATCCTGAATATTCCAAAATACAATCTAGAGCTGTCAAGAAAGCAGAAATTGAAATAAATGAATTCCTAAACAGAAATGATATCGAGACAACAGCAAATCCACAAAATCAAGGAAACATATTGGTAGTTTTTATTCATGGATATTCTTCATCAAAATATAATTGGTTGGATCCCGACATAGGGAATTTAGGATGGATTAAAGATTATACAAGTGAACCTGTATCAATTGATTTTGGTTGGCATACGATTCCTCCTCCTATGTTTTTAGTTATGGATTGGTCCCTCTCTAGAAGACTTGCTCCAAAAGGAGCTTCTCTAGTGATGGATAAAAATGAAATTGAGTGGTTAACTTATTCACAAAAATCCCCTTTCGGTAAGATTGAAGATTCAGTAATTGAATTATTTGAGATTTTAAAAGCAATTAAACGAGTATATGGTCATAGAAGGATTATTTTAATTGCTCATTCCAGAGGTGGACTTATATCTAAGAAATATTTGGACCTTGCAGATAAAACCACCGTTGAAAAACTGATCACTTTTGGAACACCTTTTGGAGGAACATTTTTATCAGCTCTTGATTTACTTAGAATTCCATCAAAATATTTTCTCAAACGTATTAGATGGATAAGAAAATTATGGGATTTGTCACAAGATAGACACATAGATGATATCTCGACCAAGCAAATGTCCCCAAATTCTGAATTCATAAATGAACTTATAAAAATGGGCTGTAGAGATGATGTAAAATATGTTAATGTTGCAGGAAGTTGTTCACATATTAGCAATGTTTACACCTGGCAATGGCAATTTTCATCATTAAAAATAAATCCAAAATTAGCTCTTGAAAAATCAATTGAGCGAGAAAAGCTCGTTGCTGAGAAAAAAAACCCAATTGAATGGTATAATTTACCTAATAACCCAAAATTTCAAGTTTATAATTGGAAACTCAGTCCAAGAAAAATATTCGAAATCTATCCAAAAATAGGTCTAAAAGAAATTTTACAAGGTGATGGTGCTGTATCAATCCATAGTGCATTATTACCTAATCCTAATGTGAAACATTATATACTCCATAAAAATCACATGGAAATTTCCTGTTGTGAGGAAGCCTATGAAATAATGATTCGAGAAATAAAAGAATGTATAAAGGACTAAATCAATTTTTTTCATAAATAGGAAAAAGTAAAAAACAACCATAAACATATATCGTTTTTAAATTATGAATATTCTAGAATATCTGTAATATAAGGTGGGGATTAAACGACAAAAGATACGATAAAAATCAAACGAGTATCATTTCTAAGTCTTTTGTGGTTTACCAATCTAAATCTAGAAATACATAAACAAGATCCAATTTTTAAAAACGCCAATGAATCTTTTTTAAGTAAACTTAAATTTAAATTAAGTTTCTTTTTCAAACTGCTTTCTCAATATCGTTTTGTTATAAAAGAAGGTAAGAAAGTAGCAGGAGCATTATCACTTGAGAAAAGAAAGTCTTCTATGTTTATATATGCAGTTGGCGTAGTGGAGGGATTTAGAAAGAAAGGTTTTGGAACAAAGTTAATGGATTTTGCAGAAGAATTCTCTAAAAGAAGAAATAGAGACTATATTACGTTCTCAGTTTTGCTGGAAAACAAACCAGCTATTTCCTTATATAAAAAATTAGATTATCGACCATTAGGTGTCGGATTAACTCTTATTAGATTTTTTACTTGGAAGCTTAAATCCTCTGCTCTTAAATTTACTCAAATAGAAAATATCGAATTTAAACCACTTTTAAAGCATAAAGAAATAACAGAAAAAACGCTATACTGGTGGTATGAGGAAATAAAGTATTCTACTGGAGAAGAAGGTAAAACACTTTGCGAAAAGGATGCTCTTATAGATTTTGATTTCAAATCAGAATGGATTTATTATGAAATATATCTGAACAATGTTCCTTCAGGAATTGTTTTCATAATTCCATCAGATTTCTTCAATACAATTGTTTTATTTAGTGAATCTAGCACTTGGAAAAAAGAAGTATTTTTACAATTGCTTAATGGTTTATCTGAAAATAACCTACAAACCAACATAAAAGCAAATCTTAACACTACAAATAAATTCCAACTGCAAAAAATATCCATGATTCAAATATTTTTAACTCATCAACATAAGGATGCTATACTTAATTCTTTTGCAAAAGAATTAGTTATGCATGATACGACTGAAGATCGCCAAATTTATTTCAAAAAAATAAATTAAATGACTAAAGACATAAAAACTGTTATGTTATGAAATTAAAAATAATCATTAATAGTCAATAATCTATTTGGTATTTAATGAGGTAAAAAATAATGAACTCTTCATCCTTCAATGCAATATTAAAAGAAATAAATGGTACTAAAATATTCCAACATTCTATCAAAAGAAAAATCATTGAATTATCATTTTTCTTATTATTCCTAGCAATTGGAGTTATATTGATTGTTTTTGGAGCGATTTTTAAAGATCAAGGTTTATTTTTCCGAATATCTTTAATTATCATTGGTTCGATTATTGCTGTTGTATATTTTGAATCATTTCTTTCTGTTTTGGTGAACAAAATTATTCTTTCAGAAAAAGGAATAAATTTTCGTTCATATTTCAATTGGCACTTTATTGATTGGAAGCAGCTTAGTTCAATAGAATATGAAGAGAGACGTGCTCGATTTTCTAAAACTGAAAATCAACCTACTAGAATCATTAATCTAGAATTTAAAATAGATGAGAATAATAGATATTTATTCCCAATTTATAAATTCAGAGCAAAGGAAGCGGAACAAATAGTAAATGTAATACAATTAATCTACCATGAGATACATGGAAACAAACAAGAATTACCTACTAAAAAAGGAAAAGATTCACCTATATCCGATCAAGAAATAGATGCCCAAATTCCTCCAAAGGTTGATGATTCAGAAATTGAAAGTGAATAATTTTTATTCCTTTTTTTTACATTGTAAAACTAGCGCAATTAACTAGCCATTCATGTTGATGATCATAAGCTTTTATATCTTCACTATATTTTACCATGCGAAGCAATGCAGAACGAACCCGAAAACCATTATTAATTAAATGTTGATAGGTTAACCAATAACTGGAATTAATACTCAATCTAATTTCAGTTTTATTATTTTCTAAACCAAATTTCTCACAGGCTAATAATAAATATTCTAATAATTTTGGTTCCTTGATGTCCTTATTAGCTAAAATTATCTTAACAGTTAACGATTGATTTGGAGCCGCTTCTTCATATCTTTCTATTATTCGGCATATTGCATAAGCTTCTATAAATCCTTCATGCTTCACAAAAATAGTTTCTCCATATTTGTATTCATTAGCAATTTTTATCTCTAATGAATGATCTAAACCATTTTCTATTTTTTCAGCTAACCATTTACATCTTGTATATGCATCATCTTTATTTTCTTCTTGGGAAAAATAGCTTATCTCTAAATTATTCTCCTGAGCAAACCGGGTAAATTCCTCATTTTTTCGCTGAGAATCTATAATAGGTCTTATAAGACTAATTGTTTGAAAAGCAGGTTTAAATCCTAATTTACTATATAAACCAATATTAAAGCTACTATCTGGCATTGTTTCAAGACCTAGACAGGTGACATTTTTTTTCTTATCAAGGAATTCAATTATTTTTATCATTAACTCCTTACCAACTCCTTTTCCTTGATAACTAGGATCAACTCCAAAGGTACCTATCCAACCGATTTTACCCCAAACATGACCAAAAATCGCTCCTACAACTTTTTTTTTCTCTAAAGCAACTAAACAACCTTCAGGTTCATTTTCAATATAAGGAATGATTCCCTCAGTTGTTCTTCTTCTTTCTCTGGAAACACCACGTCTTTTTATTGAAGAATCATTAAACGCTTCTTTTAAAACTTCAATAACTTCTGGAATGTGTTTTTTTGTCATAGGTATTATTTTCATTTCAAATTCACTCAGCAATTCTTATCATTTAATTATTAGGAAGATCTAAAGATACCCAAACCATTAGTAAATACTAATATTAATCCAATAAGAATCAACATACCACCTAAAATTCTTCCAATAATAGTGGCTTTCCGTAATCCTAAATTAGTTATAACTTGATTGCCTATTAAGGGCATAATTAATAATCCTACTCCAAGGGACATGAAAATCCCAAAGGTAAAAATTAAACTCCAATAAAAGAAGGAAAGTAAAATTAAAACTATAGGCGCAAGAATAACGAAGAACAAATATATAATATAAAATCTATCAACAAAGGAAAAATATCTATTTATTTTTGTTTCATGTTCTTCAGAACAGGTCCAGAATTTTTCTGGTATATCTTTCCCACGGCGATATAATTCTGATTGGAACAAAGATATTTTATCACTTTGAATAGTATGACACCAATAACAATATTCCTCAAAATCAGCTGTTTTTATTAAAGTTAAAGAACCATCAGTAGAAGTCTCAAGATCTTCTTTTGTAGTAGTTAAATTCTCTTCAGTGACCATATGAGCTTGATTCTAACATTATTTTAAAATACTTTTCTAATAAATTGACTAGAAAAATTTAAACGTTTAATTTATTAATCATAAATTGAATGTATTAACAATAAAAATACTATTTAAAATGGTGGAGTATCTATTCCAACAAACTTAAAAGTAAAATTAATTATTAGTAACAACATACTATATATAAAAGGTGATAAAAGTTGCCATTTCAATGTCCAAAGTGTGGAGCAGAAAATATAAAAGAAGTTGAAGATAAATCTAAAGTCTTAGGCTATGCAGGGCATGTACCAATTTACGCAAAAGTAAAAGTCTGCAAAGAATGTGGGAATAGGTTTACAGATTAGACGATTTCTCTCTCTAAACTGTAGTATTTTTTTCTACTTTCAGATATTTTATATACATTTGTATATTATTTTTCTTTATTTTATTTCTAATTTTTTATTAATCCATTTTCCAAATAATTTCTCCCTTAGGAGCATGTTCTATTTCAACTAATATTGGTGGTTTCACAGTAATTTTGAACTTATATTTCATAGCTAATTCATTTAATTTCTCTTTTGTATCTTCTAATGCCGCTTCAATGGTTTCAGCTACGAGAAATTCAATAGTATCTTTATCTAAAGGCATATTTGTATCTCCAATTTTTGATATATAATTATTTGATAAAACAACCTACTTATTATCATTTTGATATTTAATTAAAACACATAGTTACAAGTAATCCGCAAGTCAATCAGAAAGGAATAATTTAACTATGAGGAAATGCTACTGTAATTTGTGAAATAATATTGTCAAGCTATACTAAAATGAGCTTAATCTCTATAGCAGTTACAAGTATTGGGTTATTTCTGACAATCATCCTATTTTTTTTGGTTTTAAATAAACCTATTGTATTTTGGATTTTAACACTGTCAATTTGGATAATTCTAAGCATAATAAGTGGAATCTTAGTTGAATCGTATAAAGAATGTGCGATTACAAGCTCATTTAATGCTGCTATAAACTTTATACTATTATTTTTAACATTACTTATTTTCAGAACTTTAGCTAATGAAATATTGGAATCATTTAATATTTCAACTACAATTACTAGTGATTGGGGATTAATTCTATCCTCAATAACAACTGCAGTTATTATCACAAGTATCATTTTAACGATAACCATCAGTTTTTCAATTCTAAGTTTTCTAATAAAAGATAGAATAAAGAAAACTAAGGGTGAATCATCTGAGGATATCGAGCAAGAATTTTACAGCAAATATGAAACACCAAAGGATACAGGATCTTATCTTCGATCAAAAAATAAAGAAGACTTTCAAGACTAGTATCTATATAAGATTATTTAATAATAAAATCGTTTATAATTTACAAAGCAATTCAAAGGATGATTAAATTGAAAAAAGGACATACCGCTCTTGGAGCATTTCTTGGTTCATTAGTAGCAGCTGGACTATTTGTTCTGGTTATTTGGTTAGGGTCAGCACTCTCACTTGGTTTCTTTATTCCCTTAATGGTAGTAGCTTGGCTTATTGGTGGTTTAGTTGCAGGATTAATAGCAACTTCTCCTGGGAAAGGTGCACTCTCTGGGTTTCTAGCATCAATATTTATGTTTCTTGTTAATGCTGTAGTATTAGTTTTATTAACAGTAATTGTTGGTGAAGGATTATTTACTGTAATATTTGAAATTATTACATTAGGTTTATACGATCCAGTCCTGCTACCTTCAGGTGCTATCGTAATATTAGCATTAATAGGACTTCTAGTTTCATTTATTTTATCTGCAATATCAGCTATATTTATGGTCACAGGCGGAGCAATCGGTGGAGCTATAAGAAATCCAAAGAAATCTCAGAAAGATGCTTATCAAGAGTATCCATCAGATAATTTACGTTAAATAAGAATTTAAATAGCTAATATTTTATGAGCAAATAAAGTTCAAAAAAATATTAGTCATTTTTTTTAAAAAAAATGAAACACAAGTTTATTATGTATAATTCGTTATTGATAACTCGAAATTCGTCAAGAAAACAAGCAGTTGAAAATAAAAAATGTTAGATTCCATAGATAAAAAAATCATTGAAATTCTCAAGGAAGATTCAAGAACAACTAATGTCGAAATTGCTAAAAAAATTAAACGCAGTGAATCAACTGTTCGTCAAAGAGTAATGAAACTTATTGAGAACGGAATTATAAAACGATTTTCTATAGAAGTAAATCCTTCAGCTTTTGGCTATAACACTATTTCTTATATCGGAATAAATACTCATCCAAGTAAATTGCTTAAAGTTATAAAATCCTTAAAGAAAATTAGTGATATAGTTACAATAGCTACTTCTACTGGTGACTATATGATCATATGCAAAATATGGGCTGAAGATGGCGTTCATTTATCGGATATAGTCGATAAAGTTGAAGATATAGATGGTGTAATTGAAGTACTGCCTTCAATAATTCAAGAAAAACATAAAGAATAATCCACTTTTATTCTGTAAAAATATCAAGTGGATAATTGTCTTCTATAAGCGTTTTAAAGCAGAATTTTTCTTCATTAGATAGTTTTCGTGAGATGGTACTATTCAATCTTTTAGTTATTTGAACTGCTCGTGCTGCTGGTTCATTTTCTCCTATAATTACTCCCAAAATGAGATTATTATCTTTAGTCACGAATAATTGATTTTCTCCTACTTGTAAAAGCGTTTCAGCTCGAGGATAATTCTTCATCTGTCTGATAAATCTATCTATTTCATATCGTCCTTTCTTAATCATCTCAGCATGTTTAAACTGTGTTCTTGGCTTGCCTAAAACAACTGTTTCAATTTCAGAACCATCATTATACAGAAGATAACCACCTATTATTTTAACATTTAAAGTAGGTAATGCCATATTTTCCGAAAGTTGTAGAGTTAACCAATCCCAGCTTTCAAATAACAATTCTCCTGTTAAAGCTGAACACCGAGCAAAGTTATTCTTTCGCTGAATTCGATTAAGTTTGCTAAAATCAATTATTTTCATTACTTCCTCAGCATTAGCAGCATCATCTGAATCAATTTTATTTGATAGAAAAAGAACTGGAGCATTTTTATTATAATTTAATGCATTTCCAAATTCTTCAGCAGCTAAATTGAATCTTGTTTTATCTATAGAATCCAAAACAAAAACCAACCCGTCTGCACTCGAAACGAATTTCTCCCAAAGAGTTTCCCTTAAAGGAGTTTGTCCACCTAAATCATACACAATGAATTCTAATGATCTATATTTGTAAATTTCAATATTAATACCAAAAGTCGGTCTTACAAGATTAAATTCAGATTTCAACAGTCTATTTACAATAGTTGTTTTCCCAGCTCCATCTAATCCTACTATTGCAACACTCTTTTTATCCTCTAGAGAACTTTCCCCTTTAATATCTCGAGTTTTCGATAATCTTCTAAATAACGACATTGTGAAATATATCCATCGATTGTTTTTTCTAAAGTATTTTTTTTTGTAGATATGAATTAGCATTTAAGTAAGTTCTTTCTTATTATATACCGAAATAGAATAACAGTCTTAAAAAAGCTTACTTAAGAGGAAAGTAGAAAAATTCTTGAATGTTATTGTGAAAATATAGCAGTTTATCATAGTAAAAAAGATAATTTATAGGTGTAATTTCTTGAACCAAGAAGAAGTGATTGTAGTCTCAAATTTACAAAAATCGATTAACTCAGAGGAAATACTTTCAAGCATTTCCTTTAAAGTACATAAAGGAGAATTCTTCTGCTTTTTAGGTCCAGATGGTTCAGGTAAATCAACCATTATTGACATCTTAGTAGGTTTAAGGAAACCTACAGAGGGCAAGATCACTATTTTGGGATATGATAGATATAATCCTTTAGAAATGAGAGAAATAAAGAAAGTTATCGGTGTTTTACCACAAGAATTTCGTACTCATGATAATTTAAGTGTTAAAGAAAATATTCTCTTTTGGGGGAAGATGTATGATAAGATGTTTGATATTAATGAAATGTTAGATAAATTCAAGCTTGTAGATAAAGCTAATACACGATATCGCAAGCTTCCCGGGAATTTAAAAAGAAGAGTTGGTTTAGCTATAGCCTTTGTAAATAAACCTGAGATAGTTTTCTTAGATGAACCAACTACTGGATTAGATCAATTTGCTAAAAAAGAGGTTTGGGAGATTCTCTTGGATTTTAAAAGACAAGGAACAACAATTTTTATGACGACAAATCAAGCAATTGAACCACAAGTTCTTGCTGATAGAGTTGCTATTATTCATAAAGGTTTAATTAAAGATGTTGGGTCTCCTGTCGAATTAATTGATCGATACAGTAGTAGTGGTAAAATAATCATTAGGTTTACTAGCAGTGATGAACGTTCATCTGCAATTCAAAAACTTCAAAGTGATTGCCCCATAGAAATAATTGATGATAATATAGAAATTTCAAGTGATGAAATCACTCTCCTTGAAATTTTGGCTAAATTGGATAAAGCAAATATCCGGTATAGCGATTTGATCACTCAAAAACCAACATTAAATGATGTTTTCATAACATTAACTGGTGAGAAATTAAATAACACTTAATGGATAGGTGGAATAAGTCTTGAGCAATAAGCCAGATTCTGAAAAAAATAAAGAAATTAAAGAAAATAATTTTAAAAATAGAATAAAGACTTTTCTGCATTCTATACTAGCGAGTATACGAAGAATATCTAATCAAATAGGTGTTATTAGTCTCAGATATTTTAGATCCCCCAGCACAATCTTTTGGTCTGTTGTTTATCCAGTAATTTTGGTTCTTCTATTTGGTGCACTTTTTAGTCGATCAGTTAATCCTAATTATGAATTATCTGTTGCTGATTTAGATGAAAGTGACCAATCAAGAGATTTTATTGAACGTCTAGATAATTCATCATCTCTATCTGTCGAAGTAATTGATGAGCTAGTTATTTCCGAGGAAAATTGGTTAAAAGAAAATAATAAAGATATATTATTGGTTATCCCTACTGATTGGGGTATAATATTATCTCTGAATACTTCAAGTAATATAACTGTTTTTCATGATCCCGCTTCACCGCAATCTCGTGATATAATTGAAATTATCGAGGAAGTCACCTCTGAATTGAATATTGAAATTTTACAAATAGAGGTCAAATTTGGGTTAATAATTGATAATTATCAAATTGAAGGACTTTCATTTATTGATTCATTTGTACCAGGATTGATTATGATCGCTGTTTCCACTATAGCATTGTTTACTGGATTAAATTACGATTTGGAAGAAAAACAAAGTGGGATATTGTATAAATTATCTTTAACACCAAGTTATCGGTATGAATGGATTTTATCTAAACAAATATGGCAAATTTGCTTAGCCCTTATAGCTAGCACTTTAGCGATTTTATTTGCTTTAATTTTTGATTTTAATGCTGCAAATATTCGCCCAATGATGATTTTATTTATTATTTATGGAACAATGACTTTTTCAGGTATTGCAATGATTCTGAATAGGATAATATCAAATCCCGATGGTGTTATGTTTGCATCTATACTAATAATAATCCCACAAATATTACTAAGCGGGTCATTAATTCAATTAGATACATTTCCTACGTTCCTCTTATATATTGCAAGAATTTTTCCATTATTCTATCTCAGTGAAAGCATGCGATTCTTAATGCTTGAAAATGTTAGCCAACAATTTTGGTTATATTATGCAATATCAACTGTGTTAGCATTTGTGTTATTTATAATAGGGATTTTTGTAACAAATTGGAGAAAAGAATAAAGAATGGTGATGAAAAGTGACAAAACGAAGTAATCAAAAATTCAAGAATTTCTTTATTCATATAGGTCATAGTTTTAGACGTATTGGAAATCAAATCAAATTTTCATCAATATTATTTTATCGATCAAAATTAACTATATTTTTGTTCATTATTTTCCCAATTATCCTTCTCCTCCTATTTGGCTCTATTTTTGTAGATCGTCGATCGATGATTTATGATCTAGAGTTACAAGATAATGATTCTTCACCATTATCAATAGAATTAATCAATGATTTAGAAAATACTGGTTTCTTAAATCTCAACTTTATAGATAGTACTGAAAATCCAAAAGAATATATGCAGCAAAATAACAAATATGCCTGTTTAATAATACCTAGTAATTGGCATCAAAATTCACTAATTTATCCCATGTCCAATGTAACTCTGATTGTTACTCCTTATTCCTCTAGTGCTGAGAGGGTTATACATATAGTCGAAAAAACTATTAATGAATTTAATATCAAGAAAAATAACACTATTTCACTTGTTAATGTTGAAACAGAAGTATTTCACTCAGAGACTATAAGCTATATCGACTTTTTTTTACCGGGGATTATTGGTGTAATCATTATGAATACGGGGATAATTGGTACAATAACAAGACATTTACATTTCAAGAAAATTGGTGTTTTAAGGAAATTTTCCACTACACCAATGACAAGAATAGAATATGTATCAGCTGAATTAATATGGCAATTTATTATAGCGTTCTTTGTTACATTACTTTCAATTTTTACATCATGGATAGTATTTGATTTTAGTTGGTATAGTGTTAATGCTATGCTCCTGCCTATAGTAATGATAGGTGTAATATTATTTACTGGACTGGGATTATTGATTAGTCAACTTATCAGGAATCCAAATAATTCTTTATTATTTGGGATGATAGTGACTGTTCCAATGCTATTTTTGAGCGGTATATTCTTTGATGTAACAAATAATACTTCTCTTAGAATTCTATCGAAATTCTCACCATTAACATTCATTGTCGAGGCATTACGTTCAAGTATGATTACAAGAAATTATGCAAATGCTGGCATTAATATTGGGATTGCCTTAGCTATAGGAGCAGTAGCAATTACTTTAGGAGTCATTTTAACTAAGTGGGAAAAGAATTAAAAGAGAAAACCATGTGATTTTTATAAAAATATCATCGGATTTAGGAGTCGCTTTATAGAATGCTTGAAATGAAAACAATAACCTTTGTAACAGCTAATCAGGAAAAAATATCTGATATTAAATCAAAATTAGGTAAAAAATTTAATTTAAAATTTAAATCCGACATTGAATTACTTGAAATTCAAACATTGTCTGTTGAAGAGGTAGTCACGTTTAAAGTTAAACAAGCATTTGAAATTATAAAAGAACCAGTAGTTGTAACAGATAGTGGTCTCGAGATAGTTGCCTTGAAAAATTTTCCTGGTGCCTTAGTTAAATTTGCTAATGAATATTTAGGTCAGGAAGGGATTGTTAAGCTATTAGAGGGAAAAGAAAATAGAAAAGCATTCTTTATTACTGCGATGGCTTATTGTGACAATCCAGATAATGTTCAATTATTTATTGCTCGAGATGAAGGAACAATAGCTATTGAACCCAGAGGAGAAGGTTGGCATTTTGACAGAATTTTCGTACCTATTGGAGAAAGTAAAACCTGGGCAGAATTGGGTAGAAGTAGAAAAAATGAAACTTGGGCATTTGGCCGAGTACTAGATCAGCTATCAAATTATTTAGAAAAAAATAAAAGCTAGATTTCAAGGCAATTATCTTCTTTCATTCTAGCAATTGGTCGTTTTGTAAAAATAACAAAAGAATAAATTAGAAATGAGCCATAAATCAATTTTATTATAATGGTTATTATAGGATGTATGCTAATTTTCAAGAATCTCGAGAAGAATGTGAAATAGGTTGGTACTATTAGAATAATTAATCCAATTGCAATAATAATTTGGATTATAAATTCATATACTTCCATTCGTTTCCTTCGAATTGATGTTTTAACACCTAAGACAATGGACATACCACCTATAGGTGCTAAAATTAACATTGAAAGTCCTATTGGAATAAATAATGCTTTCCGAATTATTTGCTTAATATCCCAATAATATTTCCGCAAATCCTCAAACTGCCGATTAATTAGCGTTCTCGGATCTACAACCTCCTTTTCTTTACGACGGAAGAGGAAAAACCGTTGCTTTTTTTTCTCTTCATAGGTTTTCATCCTTGGTATATATTCCTTTGAAGGATCTTTGTAAATTCGAATTGAAGGAACTATATAAAACATAACTATACCATAAGCAGCAATAATTCCTTTATACCATTCATTTATGATATCAAGTTTATTCAAAGATGGTATTTCAATGCCATTCGCCCAACGAATTATAGGATTAATTAAAGCAATTAAAGTTAGAACAAGACCTACTATTAACATCACATATAAAGGTAATAGCATAATTAACTTGAATTTCCTTGGCGCTAGTTTTTCTTGTTTGTTTATCACCAAATCTGTAAGTTTTCCACGATATTCCTTTAATAATGATTTAATCGTTTTCTTTTCCTTCTCATAGATCTCTGCTAATTTCACCTTATTTTTTTCCAATTCTTTTTGTCTTTTATTGATATATCTTTGTTCCCTTGAATTTAACCACGAAAACCCTTTCTTTGAAGCTAATTTTTCATCAAGTGTAAGTTGTCTTTTATCTAGAACTAAAGTTTCTTTGTCTATTTTTTCTATAGCGTTTTTATCGTCACTCTCTAAATCAGCTAATTTTTTCTCTAAATCTTTAATATCGTTAACATTGTAAGCTCTTTTCTTAGCTGTTTTTGATAACCAATTAATTATATCCATAGCTACTGGAACATAACCTGTGATAAAACCAAATCCACTTAACACTTGTTGAAAAGTAAAATAAATTAATAATGGATAAGCAAAAATCTCTAACCAAGGTGTAGTGCTTCCTTTAAAGAAATGGATTAAAATAATAGTAGTTATTAGAACAACTAAACCAACACAAGCACTGATTAGATATTTGTAATCAAAGTTATCAAACAGCTTACCTTCAGCCTTATTGATTTCTTTGTCGGACCTAGTATCATTCATAGTTAAAAAATTGGCACTAGTTAAATCATAAAGATTTCGATATTAGTAAGCTATTATTATTTAATAAAAGTATAATAAATAGATATAATAGATAATTGTATACATGGTAGAGATATTTGATGACAATACAAATAAGATATGCAACAATCCATGATATGGATGCAATCTATTCAATAGAGAAAAAGTGTTTTGATGAAAATTTAAGATATGATAAAAGTCTCTTTTTCTATTTTTTATTAGGTCGAAAGGAGGAAATTTTCCTAGTAGCAGAAGACATAACTGATCCTGAAAGAAAATTCATCTTAGGATTTATTGTTGCTTTCTTAAATGATGAATCAAATTATGAAATTGCAACCTTAAATGTGCATCCAAAGTATCAGAATAAAGGTATTGGGACTAAATTAATGCTTGAATTAGAGAATATTCTCATCCCGAATTTGAAGAAGATAAAGAATTTGGATGAATTTGTGATAGAGTTAATGGTATATGAGAATAATTTATCAGCAGTACATCTCTATAAAAGGTTAGGTTATAAAGAAATAGGTCAAAAAAAGAATTATTACTCAAATAATCGCACAGGAATTCATATGTTAAGGAAAATTGACTTGAAAGATTAATTTTCTAATTGAAAAAGATAAAATTCTTTATGGGTAATCGTCTATACACATACATTTTTATCTGAGAGCTTGAAATTAGATTCATAGGGTAAAATACGGAGAAATGTAAAAGAATGAATCCTGAAGTTGAACAGGAAGACGATGATAAAGAAATAGCTGAAAAAGATCGAAGCTATCTTTTATCATATACTCGTCACTTAGAACGTAAAATTCGTACTCTAGAAACAGAGAAACAATTAATTGATAATGAACGTATGCGAATGGAACGCGAAATTGCTTCTATGCGAAATGATTTAGAACAAATGAAGCGAAGTCCATTAATTACTGGAACAATCTCTGATATGTTAGATGATGGCAGAGCTGTAGTAAGAAGCTCTAGTGGTCCGAGTTTTGTTGTCAATGTTGTAAAATCAATCGAACAAGATCTATTAAAACCAAATTCAAGAGTTGCCTTAAATCAAAGGAATTTTGCCATAGTAGAAGTTTTACCACAGCAAAAAGATCCAATGGTTTCAGCTATGGAAGTTGAAACAGCACCTGATGTTTCCTATGAGGAAATAGGTGGACTTGAAGATCAAATTCTTGAGCTTAGGGAAACTGTAGAATTACCATTAACTAAACCAGAACTTTTTGAAAGAATAGGTATTACTCCACCCAAAGGAGTTATGCTTTTTGGTCCACCCGGTACTGGTAAAACACTACTTGCTCGAGCAGTAGCCCATGAAACCAACGCAACTTTTATACGAGTGATTGGTAGTGAGCTAGTCCAAAAATTCATTGGAGAAGGAGCTCGACTAGTAAGAGAAATTTTTGAATTTGCAGAAGAACGTTCTCCATCAATCTTATTTATCGATGAACTAGATGCTATAGGTTCACGAAGACTTGATATTGCTACTAGTGGTGATAGAGAAGTGCAAAGAACTTTAATGCAGCTTTTAAGTAATCTTGATGGTTTTGATGTTAGAGGTGACGTTCGTGTTATCGCTGCAACAAATAGACCTGATATTTTAGATCCCGCATTGTTACGTCCTGGAAGGTTTGATAGAGTTATCGAAATTAGTATGCCAAATAGTGTAGCAAGAAAAGCTATTTTCAAAATACATACAAGAAAGATGGCTGTGAACGAAATTATCGATATAGATATTCTTGTTAGTTTAACTGAAGGTGCATCAGGCGCAGACATTAGAAATATCTGTACAGAATCGGGTATGTTTGCTGTAAGAGCTAATCGTGATCATATAACTTTTGAAGATTTCAGAAAAGCTGTTACAAAAGTTATGGGTAAAATAAAACAAGATACTGGAATGAAAGGACAATTCTATTCATAGAATTAATTTCATTCTAAAATTCTTTTTTTATATAGAAATCAGTTATCTACTTAGTTGCTCAGTTTTTGCTTTGGCTTTTTTCTCAAGTTTTTCCTTTATCTTCTTTAATTGAGCAAATTGTTCTCTTTCTTGTTCTTCAAGAGTAGTTTCAATAAAAGTTATTTGATTTTTTAATCTTGGAAGAAGGATAAATCGCAAAGCATTTACACGCCTTTTTGTCTCAGTTATTGCTTGACCAAGAATTTGAAGCATAGCAAGAGTTTCAGCTAAAACAACAATCTTTTCAATCGCTGCTCTAAAAGCATCCACAGTTTTATCAATTTCTGAACTTGAACTAGCAAAACCATAAAAAAGCTTAGATTCGGAATCATCTCGAATTTTATTGAGATCTAATTTTGGAACAATTACCCCTGCGACATTATTCTCATAAGTTTCAATTTGCCAAATTTCAGGAGCAGCAAAGGATATTTCACGCAAACGAAGAGGTCCAACAACCATTTCAGCGTCTATCAATGCTTTTTGAGCTTTTTTAGTTACTTTTGTAGTTTCTTCACGCAAACCACGAATAGTATCAACAACTTCAAAAAATCTAATCACTAAAGAATCTAATTTTTCTTGTAATAGGTCATGTCCTTTTTCAGCTAGTTTCTTCCTTTCTCGAAGTTTCAATAAATTCATTCGTGTTGCTTGAACGCCTTCACTCAATGTTTCAACCTGCCTATGAGATAATCTATATTATATTAATAAGATTTTATCAAATCTAAAGATAATAGCTGCCATAAAAAACTTTTTACATATTTCATCAAAAACGATTCTGTGTTGAATTAATAGTTATGTGATAAAAATGTCAACGAATGAAAATAAACCAGAAGCTAAACAAAAATTTACCTTAAAGAAATTTTCACTAATAAGTATCTTTACCTTAATAATAATATTAATTCCATTGCTTGTATTGACATCCCTTGCAATTGGTGGTGAAGCAATTTTCATTACATTTATTACAATTATAGGAATCACTGCTACAACAATCATAATTTACATTATAGTTGATATAATACAGATTATAAAAAGGAGAAAAAATTAAGCGAAATAGAATTTTTATTCTCTAATTATAAAATAAGTTTAAAAATAACTACAGTTTTCATACAAATGTTCCTTATTTAGTGAATTTATTTAAAAAAACGGGATGGATATTACTTTGACAAAATTATTGGAAAATCTTGACAAAATTCTTGGTAAACACAAAGAAGTAATTGTTAATCCAAAGCGGGAAAAACTTATAGAAGATTCTGTTAGATATAGAGAAGCTATTCTAAGTGCAAATGGAGCATTAGCAACTTGGACACCTGTTGAATCGACAGGTAGAAGCCCAAAAGACACAGTTTTAGTTAAAAGAGCTGAAAGTGAGGCGAACATTGATTGGACATCTCCTAATTGTATTTCTATAACAGAAGAAACGTTCAATATGGCTTGGGAAGATGCCTTGAATTTTTTAACTGAAAAAGAGCGCATCTATATTTCTGAAAGAACACTCATTGCTGATCCAACTTATGCATTAAAAATACGTACAATAAGCGATAAAGCTGTTTCCATACTATTTACATATAACATGTTTAGACCAATGATTAAAGAAATTGAAAATAGTATTCTTAATGGAGCAGGATTTACAATTCTTGCTTTACCTTATAATAAATTAGATAGTAAGCGGTATGAGGGATTGTTAAGAAAATTACCTGATGGTAAAACAAGCAATATGATTGTTGCAATGGATATGGACCGCCGTTTAGGTTTATTAATAGGTTCTGCTTATTGTGGGTCCATTAAGAAATTAATGTTCACTGTTTTGAATTATATGTTACCAGAAGTGGGGATTTTACCCTTACATTGTTCTGCTAATGAAGGACCTAATGGTGATATTGCACTACTTTTAGGATTATCAGGTACTGGAAAAACCACTTTATCAGCTGATCCATCACGTGCATTACTCGGAGATGATGAACATGGTTGGAGCGATAATGGTATTGCAAATTTTGAGTATGGTTGTTATGCAAAATTAATTAATTTGCGCGAAGACAAAGAACCAGAAATTTATCATGCAATGTTACACAAAGATGATTATCAAAAACATGGTGCAATATTTGAGAATACAATGATGTATCCAGATGGTATCTTTGATCTTTTTGACGACCGATTAACACCAAATTCAAGAGGTTCTTACCCATTGTCTTTCTTATCAAATATTAAAGAACCTCCTGTAGGTGATCACCCAAAAACAATTTTATTCTTAACTGCTGATGCAAATGGTGTATTACCTCCAGTTGCAAAGTTAACACCTGAACAAGCTATGCTTTGGTTTTTAATGGGATATACAAGCAAATTAGCTGGAACTGAAACCGGTATAGTTGATCCTGTTTCAACATTCTCGAGATTCTTTGGAGAACCATTCATGCCAAGAAATCCCAATGAATATGCAAAATTACTTGGTGAGAAAATGAAGAAGCATGGAACCAAAGTCTATTTAATTAATACTGGTTGGAGTGGTGGTCCACACGGTATAGGCGAAAGAATGGATATCAATCTTACAAGGAGACTTGTGGATGCTGCTTTGATTGGTGAACTTGAAGATGTTGAATATCAACAAGATGAGATTTTTCATCTATTTGTTCCAAAAACTTGTAAAGGAGTTTCCTCAGACATTTTGTGGCCAAAAAACACTTGGACTGATAAAGCTGCTTTTGACATTCGTGCGAAAAAACTTGCAGAAGATTTCAGCAAACATTTCGATAAAGCATATGTCGGGAAAGTAGATGCTAAAATTGCTAAAACATGTCCTGGAAAGTAATCAGTAAAGGTACCAGTTTTATTGGTAACCTTTTTTCTATATTTTTATCATGAAATTATTTAAAATAACAATAAATGATAATTTTGTGTTAATAATTTATCAAAACGCTTAATATAGTAGAAAGAAATTAAAATAGAAGGGAAGCATACTCAAAATAATAAGGGTGCATTTTCATTGTCCTACAAAGAAATTCAAGAAACAATAGAACAACTGAAAGATTCAGATGAGAAAATTCGCAGTCAAGCAGCATTATCATTAGGTTGGATTGGTGATAAAGAGGTTATTCCTCATCTTATTGAATCTATGCAAAAAGACTATTCAGCTAGAGTGCGCGCAAATGCTGCTTTATCTTTGGGACAATTGAATGACAAAAAAGCTGTATCTCCATTAATTATTTCTTTAGCTGATGAAGATGCTTTTGTTCGTGGTATGGTGATATATTCACTTGGATTAATGAAAGCTAAAGAAGCTCTTGATGCACTTATCAATGTCCTTGAAAACGATAGCGATAGAGAAGCGAGAATGGCTGCAGCAGAAGCATTAGCTCAAGTTGGTGTTGAAAAAGTTATTCCTGTATTAGTAAGATCTTTTGTTCATGATCCAGAGGAAACAGTAAGAAATGAAGCAAAGCATTCCTTAGATAATTTGGGGAAAAAATTACACATTTCTGATATTGATGAATTAATTGAAGAAGAAAAAAGTAAAGAAAAATTTCCTCAGCAATTAGAGGCAAATAGAGAAGAAATACATAAACCTATTATTGTTGATGATTTAGAGCGTAAAAAATTCTTAGATTCAATGCATCAACAAGAAATTAGTCATAAAAGGGATGAATTAATAGAATATATGTCTGATGAGCTACCAAAATTACTTGATTATGCAATTCATAATGAAGTAATATCATTTGATAAATTATGTGAACGTTTCAATTGTGATGATTTTACATTAGAATTGGCTTTAACAAAATTAGCTGAAAACAATATTATTGATGTATCAGTAAATCCAACGGAACGGAATTTTACTGTTTATAAATCTCATGCTAATTTAAGTGAAGAAGCAATAATTAAACTAAAATTAATTAGAAAGAAATTTGGAATTGATTTTTAATTTTTATATTAATCACTTTTATTCAGTTTTATTAGAAAAAAAGATAAGCAATAATGATTTTATTGAATAACTATCTGATTAAAAATATATAATTACTATTTCCAACTATGAGGATTTATTACATGAGAAAAGTAGCAATTGTAACTGATGGTAGTTGTGATCTACCAGAAGATCTTATAAAAGAATTTAATATTTTTGTGATACCATTTCAAGTAATTTTTGATACTGAGAGTTTTTATTTGTATGGTGATGAAGGAACCATATCAAAGAAAGAATTTTATCGTCGTTTAACAACAGAACCAATATATCCAACAACTGCAATACCAACACCAAAATTAATTCTAGAAGTACTACAAAAAGCCATAAAATCAGCTGATTCAGTTTTAACAATAGTCATATCAGAAAAATTATCAGGAACTCTTAACAGCATAAGAAATGTTCTTAAATTGATGGATGGAGCAGATATAACTGTTTATGATTCTAAAGTTTCTGCTTCATGTCTTGGTTTGCTTGTATTAGAAGCAGCAAAACTAGCCAATCAAGGAGCAACTAAAGATGAAATTGTTTTGAGGTTAAATGAAATAGTTGACCATAATCGTTTAATTGTAATAGTCGATACGCTGGAATACCTACACCGAGGCGGAAGAATAGGACATCTAAAGAAATTATTTGGCCAAGCACTAAATATGAAACCGATATTACATTTCGAAGATGGTTCAATTGTCTCAGGTGGCACTATAAAGGGAAGGAATGAAGTGATTAAGCGATTAAAGTATATGGCTCAATTCATTTCTAAAAATACAATAACTGATTTTATATTCATATGGCAAACTCAAGATTATGAAGTAGCTGAAGAATTAGAACAAATAATACATGAACATAATGGCAATAATAAAAAAATCCGTATAATAGAAGCAGGTCCAGTTATAGGCACACATGTAGGACCAAAATCACTTGGATTTGTTTATATAGGAAATTATAATAAAAATTGGTTAACAAAAATGAATGATAAGTTAATTTACCAATTAACTTAATTTTTTCTTTTTTTATTGAAAATACTAGTTAATACTGCTATAGTAAAAATACCACCAATAGTTATAACATATGTATAACCTGGAATAAAACCTGGTATAAATTTATAATTAGGCATATCATAACCACTTATACGACAAATAACATAAATTTCTTCGTAAACATTTTGGCCTAGATATTTACCAGTTAAGTAAGATGAAATTCTATATCCTAATAAAACACCAGTAGTTTCATTCCAAATAAATTTGAACAAATGATCAAATTGAATATTTGACTCATCTGATTCATTAGTATATGTTCCTTTAATATCATAGTCAAAGATTATTTCCCCCTCAAATCTTTCCAAGCTTGCTTGAAAGCTTCCTTCTATATATTGATTCAAAGGAATATTTGCATAGTAATCTTCTGTGGTAAAATTATCAAGGAAATTCCAATTTGCTTCAATTGGTTGAATAAAAAACCAGTGAGTAATTTCAGGGCCAATTTTTATTTTATCAATGTCAAATTCCTCAACGATTCTCTCACTTTCAAAAATTGGATAATAAATAAAATTACTAAATTCATACTTAAATTGATCATTTGTGAGGTAATCAGAGGTTGAATGTGTTGAATTTGATATTTCAAAATCTACACCCCATTCTTCATCAATATCAAGAACTTCTACGGTAAAACTACTTCTACTAGAAATGCTAATATCATTATATCTCCCATCTGTTCCTACCTGGGATAAATCTTCAAATTCTACATACAAGTCAGAACGTTCTAAAATATAATCGTGAGTCTCACCCGGTATTATTGAATATATTGCATTTAAATTTTGGAATTTTATTAAACAAAATCCACCTAAAATAATTACTAATAGAAGCATAGTACTGGTAAATTTATTCTTTAAGTTAATATTCAATTATTTCACCAAATTGGAAGATTAATAAATTACTATATTACTCAAATAGAATAGTACAGTTTAAAATATTCCTTTAGGTTAGAAACATTATTAATGAAAAATCGATTTGTTGAAATAGCATTTATTAGAATATTTGTTTTAGAAGGAGTAAAAATTATGAAAGAAATCAATGTTGGTGAGATAAAAGGGCAGCCTGGAAAGATTATTTATGAGTTTTTAAATGTATTAGAGCATCCAACTGGCACAATAGAACGTTTACCTATAATCATTGCTCAAGGAAAAATCGATGGTCCCATTCTTTGGCTTACTGCAAACATACATGGTGATGAATATACCGGTATACCTGTTATTCACAATATAATTAATAATTTAGATTTAAATCAATTAAAAGGAGCTATTATTGCTATACCAACACTTAATCCAGCAGGATCAAGAACAACTTCAAGATATCCTTATTATGATAAAAAAGATCCGAATAGATTATTTCCAGATGGAAATCCATTCAAAGAGAA